>ERZ1673702.360-NODE-360-length-69667-cov-7.382980_pt1 | contig 69667 bp, 54 predicted proteins | sample MGYA00580232_ERZ1673702 | MGnify/ENA primary metagenome ERZ1673702 (study PRJEB41218, sample SAMN15661792) | gut metagenome | host: Homo sapiens | place: Canada: London | collected 2015-08-20/2019-03-30 | study: EMG produced TPA metagenomics assembly of... | reverse complement strand
AATAAATCTTTTTTTCGGATTCTATACCTTGAAGTTTTAGAGAGGATAGAAACTTTCATTCATTTTCTGCGAGTATGAAATTTTTTACCTTACACATGATGGAATCGGGTAATTTTTCATTACAGATTACCGTATCGAATTCGGAAATATCGCATAGATTATGCCAAAAGCTATTATTGATTTTTGAATTGTCGACCATGAGCACTTTCTTTTTAGATTGTCTCATAAGCGTATAGCGAACCTCGTTTTCCGGCACGGAAGTATCGGTGGCAAATCCCGTATCGGAGAGCCCGTGGCAGGAAACGTAGCAAATATCCGCATTGTATGATTGTAAGGTATTGATTGCCGATTGACCGATCAAGGAATAGGATTTATTAATCGATTCTCCGCCTGTGCAGATAAATTTAATATTTGTCTGGCTGAGCATGTAAGAGGTTTTTATTCCGCAGGTGATTACGATAATATCTTTGAATTTTTCCAAAAATTTTATAAGATGAGCGGCGGTAGTGGAAGCATCTAACATAATCACAAAACCGTCTTGTATCAGCGTGCTGGCCTTTTCTGCCAGTGCGCTTTTTATATTGTACATATGTCGTTCTCGTTGAGACAGTGCCACGTTTGTATCTGCGGAAATCGTATTCGCGATTACTTTCCCATGCGTGCGGATAACGAGCTTCTTATTTTCAAGCCGAATGAGGTCCCGCCGTATCGTCGGTTCGCTCGCGTAAAGAGTGTCGGCAAGCTCTTTTACGCTCACCGTGTATTTCTTTTCAAGTATTTTTAAGATTTCCTTTTCGCGTTCAAAATTGGGCATATAAACCTCCATGATTAAAATTATAATGTAAAAAAATTTGTTTGTCAAACGTTTGAAAAATATTTTTGATTACTTTCATGAACGCTTTGAGCGTTTCATTTTCCGTCTGCTGTCATTTTTTGAGCAAAACATGCAAGATGAAAGGATTATATTGACTATTCGTTCAAATTTGTTATAATAGAGCCGAAAGTAACTCTTTTCCTAGAATAGTGAACTGTTTTTTGAAAAAGATTAAACAATTTGACGTATTGTATATTTTTACACAAATATAAATATTTTTACATGTCGGAGGGAATTTAGTGGATTAGAGGAAAAAATTATAGATAAAAAGGGGGCGCCCCCTTTTACGGCTCTCAGCCGTAAAAAAAATCTTAATTAGGAAAAGATAGCCGTTTTAATGCCAATAAAAATTTTATAAATTCAGTTTAACAAAAAAATAAAATTGCGTATAGGCGGCGGAGCGGTTTATGTAAATAGAAATTTGTATGGATGCGCCGGAGATTATCCGCGCGCGATAAAAGCGTTTTATAAAATTGTACGGTAAATTGCAGGGAAAGTTCGTCAGAAGAAAAAGGAGGTATTTAATGGAAATAGAATCGGTAAAGGAGAAAGATACGGAGCGAATCAAAAATCGCGCGAATAAATCGAGCGCTTTCTCGAAACAGAAGCGAAAAAAGTGGCTGTTCGCGTATCTGATGTTGGTTCCTGCGGTCATCAATTTTGCGGTTTTTTACTTGGGAGTAAATGTCAATTCCGTCATCATGGCGTTCCAAAAGCCTATACAATCGAGCGGGGGAATTGCGTATGAATTTTCGTTTGAAAATTTTACGCGAATGTTTCGGGAGCTGATAATATCCACGCAAGATTTGCATACCGGATTTCTCAATACGCTCAAATATTTTGCCGCGAGTTTATTGATAACGCTTCCCATCAGTTATTTTACGTCGTACTTTCTGTATAAAAAGGTTTGGGGGAGCAAATTTTTCAGGGTTGTATTTTTCCTGCCGTCTATTCTTCCGGCGTTGATTTTTGTCAGTACATTCCAGAATATGCTTGCTATCGGCGGACCTTTGGATTCGCTTTGGCGCTCCCTGTTCGGAACGCGCTTTCCGCCTCTTTTATCTCAACCGGAGACGGCTACAAATACCATCGTATTTTTTACGATATGGACGGGATTGGGGGTAAATATGCTCCTTTATCAAGGCGCTATGGGGCGGATTCCCGAAGAAATTCTCGATGCGGCGAAATTGGACGGAGTCGGCTGGGTGCGCGAAATGTTCCAAATCGTTACGCCGATGATTTGGCCGACTTTATCGACGACGATTATTCTCGCATTGTCGAAGGTATTTCTCGCCACGGGGCCTATCATGTTGTTCGGCGGCGTGGGCGGGGAGCCGTTTTACGGAACTACGACGATTTCCTATTTTATCTTCCAAAAGGCTTACGGAAACACTTCCGTAGAATACGCCGCGGCAATCAGTGTATTTTTCACGCTGGTGAGTTTCCCCATCGTTTTGTTTGTTCGGTGGATATTCGGGAAAATTGACCCCGAAGTAGAATATTGAGGAGTTTGCACCTATGGAAAAAATCAAAAAAAGAAAAGGAAAGGGAAATCAATCTACTTCATTTTTCGTATTCAAAATCGTAATATTTATCCTCTTTACGATATACGCGATAACGTTGATTTATCCCGTGATATGGGGCTTTTTGGCTTCCTTGAAATCACATTACGAGCTGATGAATCTCAACCGCAACGGCTTGCCGAAGGAATGGCTGTTTTCCAATTATGTAGATGCGTTTGTCAGCATTTCCGAAAATCAGACCAGCGTTTTGACGATGCTCTGGAACAGTATCTGGTACACGCTGGGCGGAACGCTTTTAGGCGTATTCGTTTCATCCATGACGGCGTATGTCGCGGCAAAATATGTCTTTCCCGGCCGAAAAATCGTCTATGCGGTTTCCGTTTTCGTCATGATGCTTCCGATTGTCGGCGCGATGCCCTCGCAGTATAGAATTTATACGGCGCTCGGAATTGTCAATACGCCCTTGATCGTCCTGACGTTTGCCGCAGGAGTGGGATTTAATTTTATCGTTCTGTTTTCTTCCTTCCAATCCCTGTCCCGCGAATACGCCGAGGCGGCATTCATAGACGGAGCCAGCGATTTCCGCGTGTTTATTCAGATTATGCTTCCGCAGGTTCTGCCGGTAATTCTTGCGCTGTGCATAGTTTCGAGTATCTCGTTTTGGAACGATTATATGGGTCCGCTCTTGTTCATGAGAAACTATCCCACCTTGGCCGCCGGATTATATCTGTATCAGGTCAATATGAGCCGCCACCCGAACCAGCCCGTCTATTTTGCGGCGCTCATCATGAGTATGCTTCCCATTCTTGCGGTATTTATCGCATTTCAGGACACGCTGATGGGCAGCATGTCCGTCGGGGGCGGATTAAAAGGCTGAACAGCGGGAAAGCGAGTCAGACAAAAATCGCGGATAGACCGAACGGATGAACGGATTATGAACAAATGATTGCGGAAAATCGCGCGATAGATTGTACGGAAAGTAAATAATATTATGGAGGAAACATGAAAAAATTATTAAGCATCGCCATAGCGGCAACGATAGGTTTGAGCATGCCCTTATTTTCCGCCTGCGGCGAGGGAGGAAAGGGACCAAAGGACACGATTCCCGAATACAGCGAAGATAAAACCTTTTTAATCGGCGGCTGGAACGACCCGCCCAAGACGGATTGGAGCAACTTTGATTATGTCAAGGAAGCGGGTCTGGATTTCATTTTCTATTCCTATTACTACTACGGCATGGGAACGGAGAATTATCTCGTCGGCCTCGAATATTTGGAAAAAATCGGCTTGAAAGCGATATTGCAGCTCGGTTCGGGCGCAGACTCAGGCGTCGTAAATTTTGATAAAGTCACGGACTATTCGCAATATCCCGCGGTGCTGGCGCTCAATTATTTCGATGAGCCGTCGCTTTCGACGATGGAGGATTTGACGGAGCTCGCGGATTGGCATATCGAAAAATACGGGAAATCGGACGTGAATTATTACGTGAACCTTTTCCCTTATACGGATAAAATCGGCGGCTCGTATCAAGAGTACTTGGACGCTTACTGCGAAATTATGAATAAGGTTCATGAAGCGACGGGGCAGGATAAATGGCTGAGCGTGGATATCTATCCGCTGCTTTCGTCGAAATACGGCTCTACGGTCTCGACGAGCTGGCTGACGAACTTGGAAGAAGTGGCGATAGCCGCGCAGAAAAACGACGTGGATTATTTCCATTCCTTTATTCTTTCCACTCAGCACGGCAGCTATCGCAATTTAGACGAGGACGATTTTCGTTATCAGTTTTGGGTAAATATGGCTTTCGGAGCCAATTCTATCAGCTATTTCACCTATACGACGGGCTCCAATAATTCTTGGGGGAGCGGCCTCGTCGATAGGCAGGGTAAACCCGTAGAACCCAATTACAGCGGAGCCAAAAAGGTGAACGAGGAAATTCACGCAATCGACGACGTGTATCTTTCGTTTGAATGGGAGGGAATGTATCCCGTTACGGGCAGTCTGAACGAAGATACCATGGACGGAGAGAGTCAATATTTCTATAACCTGAAAAATTCTTTGACGGAACTCGAAAGGATAAAGAAAGTAGAAGCGACGCGGGATACGCTGATAGGACAGTTCCACGACGAAGAAGGAAGAAAGGGATACGTGGTGACGAACTTTGCCGACCCGTATTTCAAGGGAGAGGACAGTGCGGACACCGTGACAATGGAGTTTGAAAATGTCAATACCGTTTTGGTCTATCAGAACGGGGAGAAGGAAATGTATAAAGTGTCGGACGGAAAATTTACTTTACAACTTGCGGGCGGAGAAGGAGCGTTTATCATTCCATTGAATTTATAAGGAGATGACATGAAAAAATTATTAAGTATCGCCATGGCTGCGACGATAGGATTGAGTATTTCTCTTTTTTCTGCTTGTAATGATACGCCAAAAGATACGCTTCCCGAATACGGCGAGGATAAAACCTTTTTAATCGGCGCGTGGAGTGACCCTCCTAAAAATTTGTCGAATTATAAAACGGCAAAAGAAATGGGTCTGGATTTCCTGTTCTTTTCCGGCGGCATGGGCTCGGAACCCTATTTTGAAGGTTTGAAATATCTCGAAGAAGTCGGATTAAAGGCCATGCTTACTACCGGTTCTGCCATTTCAACGGAAGTCAATTTTGATCGTGAAACGGATTACAGCGAATATCCCGCCGTCATAGGAATCAATTATTGGGACGAACCGAGCTTAAAAACCATGGAAAAGGTTAACGAACTGTCCGATTGGCATATCGAAAAATATAAAGATACGGACGTGGCGTTTTATGCGAATCTTTTCCCTTATACCGACCAAATCGGCGGCTCGTATCAAGAGTATCTGGACGCCTATTGCGAAATCATGAATAAAATCCATGAAGCGACGGGGCAGGATAAATGGTTGAGTGTGGATATCTATCCGTTGCTTTCGTCGAAATACGGCTCTACGGTCTCGACGAGTTGGCTGTCGAATTTGGAAGAAGTGGCGATAGCCGCACAGAAAAACGACGTGGATTATTTCCATTCCTTTATTCTTTCCACTCAGCACGGCAGCTATCGCAATTTAGACGAGGACGATTTTCGTTATCAGTTTTGGGTAAATATGGCTTTCGGAGCCAATTCTATCAGCTATTTCACCTATACGACGGGCTCCAATAATTCTTGGGGGAGCGGCCTCGTCGATAGGCAGGGTAAACCCGTAGAACCCAATTACAGCGGAGCCAAAAAGGTGAACGAGGAAATTCACGCAATCGACGACGTGTATCTTTCGTTTGAATGGGAGGGAATGTATCCCGTTACGGGCAGTCTGAACGAAGATACCATGGACGGAGAGAGTCAATATTTCTATAACCTGAAAAATTCTTTGACGGAACTCGAAAGGATAAAGAAAGTAGAAGCGACGCGGGATACGCTGATAGGACAGTTCCACGACGAAGAAGGAAGAAAGGGATACGTGGTGACGAACTTTGCCGACCCGTATTTCAAGGGAGAGGACAGTGCGGACACCGTGACAATGGAGTTTGAAAATGTCAATACCGTTTTGGTCTATCAGAACGGGGAGAAGGAAATGTATAAAGTGTCGGACGGAAAATTTACTTTACAACTTGCAGGCGGAGAAGGGGTATTCCTCATTCCCCTGAATATTTAACCGAATTAAGGAGGTATTATTTTGAAAAAGTTTTTAAGTTTGTTGTTGGCATTGACCTTTTGCGGCTCCGCGGCGGCACTTGCCGGCTGCGGCAGCAAAATCGGTGAAGAAGAATTTTCCGGCGGAGACGGTTCCGGCGGGAACCTCGTCATCGGCTGTCAGGACGCCGGTTTCGGCTTGGATTGGTTGAAGGATATGGCAAAGGCGTTTGCCGCAAAGGAGAACGTCAATGTCAAGGTCGCGCAAATTACCAACGGGAGCGAAGCTATTTCACAGATTGAAGCGGGTACATGCGCCTATGACATCGTCATGGTTTTAGGGAGCGGGTCGCTCTTTAAGCTGTCAAAGCTCGGATATACCGAGGAGTTGACGGAGAAAGTATATAATCAGACTCCCGAAGGGGAAGAAAAGACGATAGCCGAGAAAATGAATCCGTATGTTTACGAGGCGTTCAAGGACGAGGAAGGAAAGCTGTATCTCATGAGCTGGGCGGACGCAAACACGAGTATCTTCTATAATAAATCCACGCTGGACGAAATTTACGGGGAAAATAATTGGTCTCTGCCGAGGACGACCGACGAACTCATTTCCATGTGTACGGAGATTAAGGACACGACGACAAATGCGGCGGGACAGGCGGAAAAATATTATCCGTTCTCCGGTACGGGAAAGGCTAACTATGCCGATTATCTCATCAGCAGTTGGAGTGCGCAGTATGACGGTATAGAAAAATATTTGGATTATTATAACCTTCTCTATACGAAAGAGGACGGCACGAAAGCCGTGGCGGATACCTATGACCAAATTGCTCCCACGGGCAGATTGGAAGCGTTAAAGGTCTTGGAGACGATTCACAGTATTCCGCAGGGATACCTGCACCCGTCCGCGCTGGAAATGGATTATCTGGAAGCACAGTCCGCCTTTGCGGGGAACGGTTTCCGCGGCGTCGATATGACGCAATGTGCGTTTATTGTCTCCGGTTCGTGGCTGGAAAACGAATTGACCACCGATTTGGTGCAGAATCCGCAGGAAATAGGCATGATGCGCATGCCGGTAATTTCCTCTATCATCAACGTATTGCCCGAGGGGACTATCATCGATGACGAAATGCTTCAAAAGACCGTAACCCAAATCGACGCGGGCAAGAACTGGGAGGAGGCGAAGGCGGCGGACAGCTCGCTTGCAAATGTCGCAGAGGCCGACTACGAATATGTTTCCGATGCGCGCAGGTGTTTGCAAACGGGCGCGATAGACCACGACGCGGCCATTCCCAAGAAGGGCGCAAGCGAAGCCAATAAGGAAAATGCCTTTAAGTTTCTGACGTTTATGGCTTCCGACGCGGGGCAGAAGATTTATTCCGACCGCCTCGGCGGGCTCACGCAGGTCTACGGATATACGCCCGATTTGAGCGACAGCACTTATTTTGTCAAGACGGTCGTGGAACAGGTCGGGAAAGATTATATTCCCGTATATAACGATTACAGCAGCATCTATGTTACTGAAGGCGGCTTGAGCTATTTTGCCTTGAATGACCGCACGAGCGGCTTAATGCAGGGGATATATACCGCGGAGACGCTCAACAGTAAAATCAACGCGCAGTGGTCGCAGATGTTCGACACCATCAAGAGCTACGGGAAGAAGTAAGCGGATATGAACGGCGGCGCGGAGCCGCGCCGCCGCATAAATAAAATTATGGAGGAGAAAAATGAAAATCAAAACAAGACTTTCGGGATTTCTATGCCTGATACTGTCGTTGATGCTCCTGTTGACGATGGTCGCCTGCGGAGGCGGAGATTCGGGATTGTATATCGATGTTCCGTCCGAGCCTGTCGAATGTGAGCTCGGAACCTACGAAATCGAAATTCCGAAGGTTCGGGACGAGAGCGGGGCGGTCATTTCCGGAAAGACGGTGACGATTAAAAAAGCCGCCTATGAGGACGGTCAGGCGATAACGGTACCCTCGTCGAATATGATTACGGTAGAGGAGCCCGCAATCGTCAATGTGACCTTCCGCGCGGACGGAGTAAAGGACGCGGTCATGGTTTTAGACTTTGCAGACCGTACGGCGCCCGAAATTCAACTCATTTCGGAATTGCCTTCCATGTATTTCCGAAACAATATGTATGCGATTCCTTCCTATAAGGCGAACGAGACTTTGGACAATGCAAAGTGCAGTCAAAAGGTGGAATGGCTGGCGGACGAAAACGCCGCGCCCGAAGCGGTGACCTTGAACGGCAAATATTTCAAGGTGGAAAATAACAGCGGTTTCTATCGTATCACGATTACGCTTGCCGACAGCTGGGGAAATGCAAAAGATTATATCTATGAAGTACCCGTAGGCGGCGTTTCTGAGGAAGCGTATCGGGAAGGTACGGTCGTCTATTTTGAGGACGAGTTCGGACTCGAACAGGCTGCGGACAGATTCAATAACCTCGGCAGGGAATTTATTTCCGTAGATGAAATGGACGAGACTCTGAAAGGCGAATTGACGGCGGAGAAAACGGATATTCTCGGCGTGACCAAGGTTTGGAGAAGCGATACCGACCCCGCGGGACAGGGCGAAGCGGACTTACTGCTCACGACGCCGTATATTACCGATTTGAGCGCTTACGACTATCTGTATATGGATATTTATAATCCGAATACAAAATCGATAAAAATAGAAATCGGCTGGGGCGGGAGCGTAGTTCTCGCACCGAAAGCCTGGACGCGCGCTTCTTGGGATCTCGACATTTTGCAGAACGCCACTATTGCCAATTCCGGCGCCTCCCGCAGCAATATCACGGGGTTGATTTTAGTCATGGATGTCGCGTATGACGACGGCATAGGGCTTACTGTGGACGGAAAGGAATCGCTGTATCTGACGAATCTGACCGCCGCAACGGGAAAGGACGCGACGAACTACGAATATACCGAAACGGATATTAAGGACGATAAAATTTTCTATGCCGACACCCCTGCGGGAGAGGATATTTTCTTCCTGCGCGACGGGGATTGGGCTAACTATACGGTGGAATTTGACGAGAGCGTAAAGGATACGGCGGTACCCGAAGGAAAGGGCATGACCAAAATTTCCTTTGCGGAGAATTTCAGCGTTTCCCACGGACATTTAGATGTAGTCAACGCCTATAAGACGGAGTGCAATAATTATGCTTATCTCGCTTGGCGTATCTATAACCCGAACGATACCGCGATAGAGCTCAGCTATTGGACGGGCAAACAGGATTTGAGCGATGTGGATTATGCTCCCGTATTCAAGCTGGCGGCGAAGTCCTTCGGTACCTTCTATATCAGTATGGATTATCTGACGACGTACGGCTACAATCGTATTCCCGCGCGTTCGGTCAATGATATTTGGCTTATGTTACAGGGCGAAAACGGAGCCGCGCTCGGCGGAAAGAGCATTTATTTCGGCGCATGCTACGGGATTGCTTATGACGATATCGCCGTCGAAATCGAAAACCCCGACCGCGACATGACGCCCGGCAATACCTATGACGGCGGAATTTTCTATCCCGTCGTGTCCGAAGAATGTGCTCTCGAATGGGCGCGCGGAGACGAACTCTGCAATGTGAGATATAAGCTCTCTTCCGCGAGCATGACGGTGGACGGCAAGACGACGCTCGTGAAGGTGAACGACGGTAAATTTGCCGTCGATACGCTCGGCGAATGTACCTATGCCCTCAAATATTCCGCACTCATGTACGTGGTGAAGAAAGACGGCTCGCTCGTAACGGAATCGGAAATGAGCGCTTTTGCGCAGAAGGAGGACGAAGTTGTCCTTACAGTTACGGAATCTGCCGAACCGGTAGACATCGACGGCGAATTTGTCGTCAGTAAGTACGCCTCCGATAAAGAAGCGACTTTGGAATTGTCTACGGACGTGGTGAAGGGCGAATTTTCGCGGGTGATCGACGCGGATTCCAATATGATTGAGGCGACGGCGGAAACGAAGGACGGCAAATTGCTGGTAACGTTTACGGCGTCGGGACTCGAACAGCTCCTTTCGGGCGAAAGCACCGTTCAAATCGTTACCCTCGACGGCAACACGAGCCGGATTTACAATGTCAACTTGTTCGCCTGGGATATGATGATTTCCAATGAGGAAGATTTGAAGGCGTTCGACAACGCGCTCATGAATGTGGGGAGCGGGTATCTGAGCGGATATTATTGCTTGGATGAAAACATCGATATGACAGAGAGCACCTTCGTCATGGGCGATTTGGCAGGCGGCTCCAATGATGACAGCGCCCGTAAATTCAACGGTACGTTTGACGGGCAGGGCTTCTATATCAAGGGCTTGACGCTCGGCAATAAGGGCTTTATCAACTATCTCGAACGCAAGGGAGTCATTAAAAATCTCGCGTTGATCGACGCTACGGCTCTCGGCTATAAGAAAGACGGTACCCCCGCAGAACAGAACGTCGTCCACGGCTCGAATATTCTCGGCGGCGGCTGGTACTTCGGAACTCTGGAAAACGTGTATGTCAGCGGTTCGATCGGCAACGGAAACGGCGGTTATTCGGGCGTCGTCTGTCAGATGCGCGCAGTCTCTATTAAAAACTGTATTTTCGATATTACTTTGAGGGCGGATGCAACCGGAACAAACGACTCGGCTCTCGGAATCTGGGTAACAGGCGATACGGCGGACAGAAGCGTCGGAACGGTGGAGAATTTTATCGCGATTACGACTACGGATAAAGTGGCGAACTGGTCGGGCGATCCGATCGAATTCCCCGTCTATGCAAACGACGCGGAATGTTATGCGGGTACGGCGCAGACGAAATTTGAAGCGCCTTGGAGCAGAACGGAGGAGGGAATCTTCTTCGGAAATCTGAAAGTTGTCGGAGCGGACGCCCTTCCCGTAGATTTGGACGGAGTGACGGAGCTTTGCAAAGAAGAGGGCGTCAATCTCACAAAAATCACCGTCGGCAAAGACGAAATTTCGGGAACGGTAACGAATATTCTAAATGCGAGCGGTGAAGAACTCAAATTCACTCAAAGCGAATCGGGCGATAATCTCGTGCTTACGATTGCGGCGGAAAGCCTCGGTAAGCTCGGTTACGGCGAAACGTTCTTGCAGATTCTCACCAATGATTCGGGAGCGCGGTTTACCTATAACGCGAACGTCATCGTATGGGAAGCATATATTTCCAATGAAGCGGAACTCATTGCGTTCGATACGGCTTTCGTTGCGACGGCAAATAATACGGCGTTCCCCGGCTGGTATAGGCTGGACGCCGACATCGATTTGACGAACAGCACGCATATTTTCGGGGACAGAACGACGGGCAATTCCAATAACGGAAGCAACGTTATCTTTACCGGAACTTTCGACGGTCAGGGGCACAGCATTACGGGCATCAAGACCGGCAACAGCGGTATGTTCGGCTATGTGGAACGCACGGGCGTCATTAAGAACGTGGCGATTATCGACGCGCTGGGACAGGGCGATTTCTGCGCCTGTATCCTCGGCGGCGGTTGGTTCCTCGGCACTTTGGAAAACGTATATATCAGCGGCAAGCTCGAAAAAGGTAGCTTCCAACCGGGCGTATGCCCGCAGTTCCGCGCGAAATCGATGAAAAACGTCGTTTTCGATGTCGAGAAGGCTTCCGACGATGCGAATAACGTATTATTGGGAATTTGGGTAACGGGCAATTATGATAACGGCGAAATGGCGTCCACGGCTTTGGAAAATGTAATTGTGATTTCCTCCGTCGGCGAAGCTGCTATAAGCTGGGCAGGCAGCGGCGCAAAACCCACCTATTCGCTGTATACGGACGCGGCTTCCTGTCTCGCGAAGGAGGATTTCTCGAAGTTTGATTCCTCCGTTTGGGAAAAGAAGGCGGACGGCGTATACTTTAACGGCAAAAAAGTTATCGAAGGCACGCAACAGGCATAAAGGCGGGCGGGGAGTTTCATAACCGCACGTCCTTGCGAAAAAGGAGCAACGGATACCGCGGCGGCAGACCGCCGCCGCGGTTAATCTTTTCGGCAGACTGCCGTTTTCGGCCGCTAAATCTATATATTTACGCGGTCTATGATATTTGAGCGATCATTTTAGGTATATTTAAGTGGTAATCTATCTGCATATTCAGAGTGCAATTTTTTTTGTATATTCGGGTGATACCTCTCTCTCTGTATAAATTTGTTCGACGAGGCATAAAATCATGAAAAAATTAATGAAAGCGGCCGTATTTCACGGCAGGCATGATATAAAAATCGAAAATATTCCCGTTCCCGAAATCAAAGGGAACGAAGTACTCGTAAAGGTGGCGTATTGCGGCGTTTGCGGGACGGATGTACATATATTTGAAGGGGATAAAGGCTGTGCGGAAGTTCATCCTCCCATAGTTCTCGGTCACGAATTTGCGGGCGAAATTGTCGCAGTGGGCGACGGAGTAAAGGACAGAAAAATCGGGGACAGAGTGGACGTAGATCCGAACGTGTTGTGTGAAGCGTGTCCCGCGTGCCTTTCCGCAAAAGGTCACTTTTGCGAGCATATGACGGGAATCGGGACCATGGTCAACGGGGGCTTTGCGGAATATGTCGCCGTTCCCGCAAAGCAGACGCATCTGCTTTCGGAAAAGACGGATTTGAAAGCCGCGGCGATGACGGAGCCGCTCGCCTGTTGTCTGCACGGCATCGATATGTGCGATATTCGGGCGGGGGACAAAGTCCTCGTTATCGGCGGGGGAATGATAGGGCTTTTGATGTTACAGCTTTCCCGCCTTTCCGGCGCCGCGTTCGTCGCGGTTTCCGAGCCGGTTTCCTCCAAGCGCGAACAGGCGAAAAAATTGGGCGCGGACTTATGTTTGGACCCCTGTGCCGTACCTTCCGAACAATTCGAGGCGGAATGTCGGAAATATAATTTCAATTGCGTCATCGAATGTTGCGGATTGACAAAGACGATAGAGCAAGCCGTTCGGGTAGCGGGGTGTAAGGCGACGGTGATGATGTTCGGGCTCACAAAGCCCGACGCCGCGATTTCTTTAAGGCCGTACGACGTATTCAGCAAGGAATTGACCTTGCGTTCCTCGTATATCAATCCCTATACGCAGGCGCGGGCCTTGGCGTTGATCGAAAGCGGCCGCATCGACGTGACGAGCATGCAGTGCCCGCCCGTTTCTTTGGAAGAACTTTCTTTTGTGCTTTCCGATGAAAAAGCGCGCACAAAAGGAAAATTTGTGGTACAATTATGATTAAGACGGTAATTTTCGATATGGACGGCGTGATTGCCGATACCGAGCCTCTGCACGAGCAGGTGCGAAATGTTCTTTTACGAAAGCTCGGATTGGATGTGGAGAGAATTTCTCCGACGGCAATCGGCAGGAGCAAGCGCGCGTTTTGGGGCGAGGTCTCGGAAAAATATAAGCTGCCCTATTCTGCGGAACAGCTCACGGTAAAGGAGTTTGACCTTTTAATGAAAATCGCGGAGGAGTCGAAGCTCAAACCTTCCGCGGGGCTCTGCGAACTTTTGGAGTATTTGAAGCAAAACGGGATAAAGGCCGCCGTGGCGTCTTCTTCGGACAGGAATTACGTAGAGTGTATTTTGGAAATAACGAATTTAACGGACTATTTTTTCGCCACTTCCTGCGGGGATGACGTTTCCGAGGCGAAACCCGCGCCGGACGTGTATCTGAACGCTCTTACTCTGTGCGGAACCTGCGCGGAAGAAGCGATTGCCATAGAGGATTCCGATACGGGCGCGAAGGCGGCGAAGGCCGCGGGAATCGCCTGTATCGCGTACGACGTAGTGACCGATGAAAAGTTGAAACAAAGTTTTGCCGCTTGTGCCTATAAAATCAAGGATATGCGCGACATTGAAAATATTGTGCAAGGAGTAGATTGTAACCGCTATGCGATTTGAAAAATCATTTATCGCCGCAACTGAGGAATATTCCGACTATAATAAACGGGTTCCCGCTCCGTATATCCGCGGGAGCTTCGACTTGAAAAAATGTCCCAAAGCCGCGGAAATCACGATTACGGCGCTCGGGTTTTACGATTTATATGTCAACGGAACTCGCATTACAAAGGGGATTTTGGCGCCGTATATCTCCAATCCCGAACAGGTGGTCGTATACGATAATTACGACATCGTTTCGTACCTGCATACGGGTAAAAACGTCATCGGGGTAATTTTGGGAAACGGCTTCACGAACAATTTCGGCGGGGCGCCTTGGGATTTCGAGAAATCGTCCTTTCGCGCCGCGCCCAAGACGGCATTTTGCGTAGAGCTTGACGGAGAGGAGTTTTTATCCACTCAAAAGACTTTGAAATGGGCGCCGTCTCCGATTTTATGGGACGACTACCGCGAGGGCGAGGTATACGACGCGAGGAAGGAAATCGCGGGCTGGAACCTCCCCGATTTCGACGATTCCGAGTGGGCGGAAACAATTTCGGCGCCGTCTCCGTCCGGTCGGTGTCTGCTTGCGGATATTGAGCCGATTCGGGAATATAAAAAGCGGAAAGCCGTGCGCATTATTCCTTTGGAGGACGGATTTTTGTATGATTTCGGGGTAAATACGGCAGGTGTTCCGATTTTGAAGATAGACGGAAAGGCGGGGCAGAAAATCAACTTCATATTCGGGGAATGGTTCAAGGACGGCAATATGGATACGAAAAATATCCAATGCTGGAACCGTTTTCGGAAGATGGATTCGGAGATACAGACAATCGAATATATATGTAAAGGCGAAAACGGGGAAGGCTTTACTCCTTGTTTCAGCTATTACGGGTGCCGTTATGCAAAGGTGACGGGGATAGAAGCACAACAGGCCGCCGCGGATTTGGTCGTGCTTTCCGAGCAGAGCTCCGCATTGAAGAAAGTCGGCTCCTTCATCTGCTCGGACGAGTATGCAAACAAGACCTTTGAGAACACGCTGCGGAGCGATTTTTCAAATTTTTACTATTTTCCGACGGATTGTCCGCATAGGGAAAAAGTCGGCTGGACGGGGGACGCATATCTTTCCGCCGAGCAGTTCGCCTTGCTTTTGGACTGTGAAAAATCTCTCAGAATGTGGCTGTCCTGCATACGCGACAACCAGAAGGAGAACGGAGCAATACCCTGCATCACGCCTACGAGCGGCTGGGGCTACGGCTGGGGGAGCGGTCCCTCATGGGACGGAGTCCTTACGGCGTTGCCGTACATGTTATATCGTTATACGGGCAAGCGCGAAATTTTGGAGGAAAACGCGGAGGCGATTTACAGGTATCTCGGTTTTTTGAGGAAGATACGCAAGGAGAACGGAACGATCGAATACGGTCTGGGGGATTGGTGCCAAATCGGAGCGCTCCGCGACAGCGACCCTTGGACGCCGAGCGCAGTGACGGACACGATGAGCGCCATGGATATCTGCCGAAAGGCGTCGAAAATTTTCGAGGTTCTGGGCATGAAAGACCGCGCGGCGGAAGCGAAAGTTTTAGCGGAGGAATTTCGACAGGCGGCGCGTGCAAATTTTGTGGAATGGAGATACGGAGACGTATATTTCTGCCGTCCCTATTGTAAAACGCAGACGGCGCAGGCAATCATGCTGTATCGCGGCGTATACGAGGGGGAGGAAATCCCTCACGCGGCGGTACGCATGAGGGAGATGCTCGGCGGCACCGAAAATCACATGCAGGTCGGCGTATTCGGCGTTCAAGCGCTGCTCCGCGTCCTGTGCGAGCACGGCATGGCGGATTTGGCTTACGAGACGGCAATGAGTCCCGACCGCCCTTCCTATGGAAATATGATCGACCACGGAGCCACGACGCTTTGGGAGTTTATCCATACCTTTGCAAAGGGTAAGGAATACGACGTGACGGTAGGGCGCATCAAATCCATGAATCATCATTTTTGGGGAGATATCGCGGCGTGGTATATCACATATATCGCGGGAATGAGAATCAACGAGGATTTGAGCGATATTTATAAGGTGGATATATGCCCCTATTTCGTAAAACAATTAAATCATGCCGAAGCGCGGCATGAAATGCCTTACGGTACCGTAATAACCGGCTGGCACAGGCTCGGAGAGAACAAAATCCTTTTATTCGCAGGCCTTCCTTCGGGCGTGCACGGCGAACTTAAACTGAACGACGGTTGGACGTGCGACGGGGATACAGCGCTTTGCGGAAGCAAAAAATTCATTTTGACGAGGAAATAAAGTATGGAACAGAAATTTATCGTAATGTCGGCGGACGCTTTGGTCACGGAAGATTTGGAACTTTTGAAGACCCTGCCGAATTATAGGAAATATGTAGACGGCGGAGCTATGACGGAAAGCATGCTTTCCGTCTATCCGTCGGTGACGTACGCGGCGCATACGGCTATGGCTACGGGCTGCACGCCCGGAAAAACGGGGATTCTCGCCAACGCGGAAAAACTCGTGCGAGACGAATATTCTTGGGTATTGGAGCATAAATTCGTAAAAAAACCGGATATATTTACCGCGGCGAAGCGTGCGGGGCTGACGACGGCGGGCATATTCTGGCCGGTTACGGGCAATCACCCGGACGTCGATTTTTTAATCAACGAATGGCCCGGCTGCGCGCCCGATATTCCCATCGACGAGGCGTTAAAGGCGCAGGGCTCGTCCGAGGAGGTTTTGGAAATCGTCCGCACGTACGCGAAGGAAATGAAAAGGACGGGCGTCCACCCCGGCTGCGACTATTTCGTTGCGGATTGTGCGGCGGAGATTATCCGCCGCTATAAGCCCGATTTGACGATGCTCCACCCCGCGAACGTGGACGGAGCCCGCCACGGGACGGGCGTGTTTTCCGACGCCGTCGAACAGTCGGTCAAGGAGACGGACGACATGATAGGGATTGTCTGTCGGGCAATGGAGGCGGCGGGATATAAAGATAAATTTAATTTTATCCTCGTGAGCGACCATGGTCAAATGGATATGAAGCGCGTGGTCAACGTGAATACGATATTCGCGGATTTGGGCTGGGTCACGATAGACGAAAGAGGGGAGGTAAAGGATTGGAAGGCCTGGGGGCTTTCGCAGGGATTCAACAGCTATATCGTATTGAAGAATCCCGAGGATAAATGCTTTGCCAAAGAAGTGGAAGAAAAGCTGCGGGAATTGACCGAGGACGGACTTTGCGGCTTCGGAGAGGTGCTCAATGCAGAGCAGGCAAAAGAACGCTACGGCTTGTGGGGAGATTTCTCCTTTATCGTCGAAACGGAGGGCTTTACGGGGTTCGGGGACGACTTTCGCCGTCCGAGCGTAGCCAGATGCCGAGATTTAAGCGATTACCGTCAAGGCTGGGCGACGCATGGGCATATGCCCGAAAAGGGGCCTCAGCCGGTATTTTGTGCAAAGGGACCGGCGTTCAAAGAAAACTATGTCGGCAAGAAAGGGAAAATTTACGATTTGGCGCCTACGCTTGCAAAGGCGATGGGAATACCCTTTTTTGAGTGCGACGGACGGGTTCTTGCGGAATTATTGAAATAAAGAAAGGAATATCAAACGGGCATTGAAAGAAGAAATTATTTATATCTGTCGGATATTATACGCGGTATTGTTAGGCTTCGCCATCGGATTTGAAAGAAAGCTCCGTTTCAAGGAGGCAGGGATTCGGACACATACGATTGTATGTGCGGGCTCGGCGTTGATTATGGTCGTATCCAAATATGCCTTTTCGGATATACCCGATTACGACGCTTCGCGCGTCGCGGCTCAAATCGTATCGGGGATCGGCTTTCTCGGAGCGGGAATGATTATTTATCGCAGACAGGCCGTGCATGGTTTGACCACGGCGGCGGGCGTGTGGGCTACCGCAGGCGTAGGCATGGCGGCGGGAGGCGGTTTGTATCTCGTCTCCGCGGGAGCGACGGTTATTCTTATCGCGGTGCAATGTATCCTGCATTTGAAGTGTAAATTGTTTACGATGAAAAAATATATTCGTTTGCGGGTATGTTTTGAGGACTGCTGTGGCGAAAACGGCAATAAAGTCACGGAGCTGTTCGGTGTCGAGCGTTTTTCCAAACTAAACGCGGAGCGCAGAAACGGGCAGATTATCTGCACGGGGACGGTCATGATGAATAAAGATATATCCGCCGCAAAAATCGGGCAAATTTTGGCGGAAAACGAATATATTCAATCCATCGAGCGCTGTGACGACGAATAAGCGCGTGAGAAAAAGTCTTTTTCGACAGAAATAGATAAAAATTCAGAGGGATTTCCGTTTTATTATACCACTTTTGAAAAGGGAAGGAGATAATAAGTATATAGTGGGCTTTGAAGGATAGCGCCTTCAAATTTGCTTCTTTATACGAGGTCGTAAATATAAACAAAATGACGATTTATGTAATTCACAATTTTCGTGTAGTGAATCCTCATACTTTCGCGGTAAAGGATATACTGATACAAGAGGTAGAATTTTTGTGAACACGAATGTTTCGACGTGGTGAGCGAGAGGACGGGGAGGGTGTCGGATATTGAAATGAGAATGGCCGATGTCAGAGAACGATATAAAGCTTATCCGCAGAAAAAGTAGGTAAAAATATTTATAGTATTTGTCTCGTAAGGAAATATTGTTATATTTTAGAGCAGGTCTTAAAATTTTGATAGAAGGTGAGTTTGTCAAAAAAGGAAATGGAAGCTATTATAAAAAATTGTATTGAGAGGAATGTTTTTTATTCTCTGGTCGTAAATCAATGAAAGAGTATAAAATATGACAGTAAACGGCGAAAAAAATAGAGTATAATGAATTATAGAAATTTTTGAAAAAGAGAAGATAAATTGGCGAAAGGGAAAAACAAATGTCAAAAAGAGTATTGCCGGGATTGAAGCCGTTTAATGAATTAAATTTGAAAAGCTGTTATTATAATCAAGTAGTAGCGGGGTATTCGCTGTTTGGTATAGATCCAAAGATTATTGCGGGAAATTATTTGCCTCTTTATAAATTCGATGAAAAAGAAAAGGTTTTAGATGTAGAGCATGAGGAAATTTTCACTCAAAAGGAGCTCTATGATCTCACGGGCGTCGAAAAAGAATTTTTTAAGCCTGTCAAAAATTTGAAAGAATTTGTAATAACTCAAATCGATAATGGCTGTCCGGTAATTATTCCTGTGGATTGTTTCTATTTAACGTATAGAGAGGATCTATATAAAAAAGCACATGTGAGTCACTTCATATTAATTTACGGGTACGATTTGGAGCAAAATAAATTTTATATCAACGAACATCATTTTTTGAATAGTCCGAATTATCGAGAGCGAATAGAATTTATCGATATTCTCAACAGAGGCTATAAACATTTTTTGGATGGACTGATAAAGCAGGAAAATGAAGAAATTATTCTCGTATTGTCAAAAAAGAAAAACGGAAAAGGGGATTATCGGGAATATTATAGAAATTCTTTAAAAATGCGGGAAGAAGCGTTGCAAAAAAGCAAGAAAAATTTTATAGGTTGTATCAATTTCATTCAGTCTTGCCTGTATTCCGATGAAAAGCGGGAAGAATTTCAAGAGCAAATAATAGACTTTTTCGGGAAAATAAGGTGGTATAAAAATGTTCAGAGGAATATTTTAGCGCTTGTTTTTGAAAGTGAAAGTCTGAAAGAGATATTCGACCGCATTTACGAAAATTATGTCTTTATTTATGGAATGTTTGTTAAAATAAAAATTATCGGGCAATCGCAAGGGAAAAATACAAAAAAATTGGTGGATAGACTAGACGAATTGAAGTTATTAGAAGTGTCTGCACACGATCTTTTATCGAAGGCGGATAGATTATGAGTAAAATATTTTTGGATCTAAGATCCATATATAATCATAGAGCTGTTTGCCCCGACTATGAAGGGAGAGAAACACTTAAAAAATTAGGTATGGACAATTATCTCAAACCGAATACGCTCCATTTTGACCGCCGTATAAAAAAATCAGGGATAGAATGTATATTCAGAAAAGCTCAAAATGGACTTGACAATGTAGAATGTAATGCTCAGCTTTTAGACATAGAACCATTTCCGGTAAAGAAAATTACTATATCGGGTTTTTGTATTTGGGGGACCTTTCAAGAAGATTTTATTTTGAAAGGGTGCGATGGTTCGACGAGAAAAGCTGTCGCTTGCTTTTCTGACGTGATATGGCCTCTGGCGTTTAAGGAGCCTTATGCCATTGGAGAAGATAAAAAAATGTGTTTGGACAGAACGCAAATTTTGTGCGAGGTTGAATGGGACGGAAATCAAGGATACATATATTATTTTACAACGGAATTTCCTATTCCTAAATTAATAAAACAAATTCTTTTTCCCGATAACTGCTTTATGCATATCTTTGCAATTACTATAGAAAATTAAAAGGTTATCAAATTTATTCGCTATAAGAATGGAATTACGATAAAAATTTTTAGTGACGGAATTGACAAAAAGATAAAAATATGCTATATTTATGTTCGGTGATACACCTATTGATTTTCCGAGGTCCTTGTATAGATAAATTTTTTCGTCTTGAAAGTTAACGAGGCGCGACTTTTTGGAGAAAAGTATGAAAAAGTTTTTTGATGTCGCTTACGATTGTGGCGAAAAAAATAAGCTCGACGCATACCTGCCTGACGGAAAAGAGCATCCCATTATCATCTATTTTCATGGCGGTGGATTAGAAGCCGGAGACAAGGGCGATGAAAATTTTCGGGAAATCGGGCAGAGCTTTGCTGACAGCGGATATGGCTTTATATCGGTAAATTACCGTTTGTACGGCGACGGAGCCACTTTTCCGGATTATATCAATGACTGCGCTAAGGCAATAGCATACATAAAGCAAAACCTCTCACGCTTTTCGGGCAACGGACAAATCTTTGTCGCGGGACAGTCTGCCGGCGCTTGGATTGCCTTGATGCTTTGCCTCAATCCTCGTTATCTGAATGTTCTGAATTTTTCGCCTTTGGATATTTCCGGTTGGATTATCGACAGTGCTCAAACCACTTCCCACTTCAACGTTATTAAAAGAGAACGAGGTGAGAATCCTCTTTTACAGAGAATCGACGAATATGCCCCACTCTATTATGTCGATGAAAATACGCGTTTTACCCGTATGCTTTTAATGTTCTACCGAGAGGATATGCCTTGTCGTCCCGAACAAAATCGGCTTTTTGCCCGCGCCGTCTCCGCTTTTAATCAAAATGCGGATATTCGACTCATCGAGCTGCCCGGCGGGCATTGTCATGGTTCCTCTGTAAAGGATTCCGATGGACAATATCCCTTTGTCAAGGAAGTCTTGAAGTGGCTCGAACATAATTCTTGAAATAAAAGCCCTATATGAGCTTCTTCCAAAAATACTTGGAAGAAGTTATTTTTTACTCTTTTAGCGGAAAATGAAAAATTATTAAAACTTACATCAAATACTTGACTTTTGTGTGCGATAGTATGTAATGCGCTGTGAGGTATAACTTATAAAAAGGATAGTAACTATTTTGTGTACCGGAATAAAGTTGTCATACCGCTGCCCCCGGCTGCTTGTGGGGAAAACGCCCTGAACTAGGGGAGGACGGTACCAAAAGCGATTCGATGAGCAAAAGCGAAAAAGGGACTTCGTCGCCGGACACGTCTATGAGAGGAGTTGTATCTTTACGGAGGGAGGCAGGAGACCACAGGAGGCCGAAAAAGTCGCCTGCAATTTGAAGCATATCATCCGCAAAGCGGTTTATGACGCTCTGCGAAACAAAATAAGGTCTGTTAGGAATATGCAAATGCAATAAAAGGCATGAGTCCGCGTCCGATGAACTCGGAAACGTTTAAGGCCGTCGGAAACTCCCGACGGTCGATTTTTATAAAATGAGCCCGCCCGATAAAAATTCGGGCGGGCTCAACGGCGTTATAATGTTCGTCAATCTTTGTTTTCGCGTTCTTTTTGCGCTTCTTCTTCCTTTTTGCGGGTGCGATAATCTTTGTATCCGGCGCGGTGATTATCGCCCTCGTCCCATTTCTTACCGCCTACGGCAATTACGGAAATCACCGCGGCCAGCGCGATAATTACCGCAATAATCGGCCAAATATAGCTCTTGGGAAGGGAAAGGGCAAAAATGACGCTGACTGCGGCGATGATAAGGAGCAGTGCGCCTAAAGAAATATCGGATTTTTTAAGGACACCTGTCTTTCTTGCTCCCAGACCGCGGAAAAGAAAGGCAATTCCCGCCGTTCCGCAGATGACGACGATAGCCCAATTAATATTGAAAAATCCGAATGTATCCGGCTTGATTACGGACAGGAGCCAAAGTACTGCCGCTGCCAGCCATGCCAGCGCGATGAGAAGTTTTGTAAAGAAATGTTTGCTCATATTTTCTCCTTTCGGGTGATAAACCGATTATGAAAACGGATAAAGTAAACCCGCCTTAGCTTAATATTATTTATCTCAAAAGTATAGACCTTAAAATTACAGCCTATCTTAAAATTACCGGAGCGGATACGGCGGTAATTTCCTCGCCTTCCGCCAGCACTACACTGTCCCCGTGCGCGAAGTTTTTGACAAATCCTCCGATGCGGAGCTTGAAATTTTCTTCCGATCCGCTCGCCGAGAGCGCCGTATAGACTCCGGGAAGGAGTTTTCCGCCCTTTTCCGCACGGTAAGTCTCGCCGCGGACGAGTATGAAATCCCCGGGCGCGTGCGTGACGTTCATGCCATCGCCGTCCGCGATTGCGTCGTCTTCGCTGTATCTCACGCCCTTTACGATTTTAACTTTGTCCGCGTGTTTTTCTTCCGCTTCCGCGCGTTTTCTGATGATATTCAGGCGAAAGGACACCGCGACGAGCGCAATCAAAAAAATGATGGCCAGCCCGCAGACGACAAGGAGCGCAATATCCTTGCCGCTCATAGCGAGCAGGGCAGGTATCTTTGAAAAAACGAGTGCCGTAATTCCCATAAAATTCCCTCCTTATGGCTTTTCAGCCGAGAAAATACACGAGTAAGCCCACTGCGGCGATGAGGACCGCTCCGATCGCTACGGCCAAGGATACCCTGAACGGGGAGACGGGGGATTTTCCCGTCATTTTTCCGCTTCTGCCGTTTATGTAAAAGGAATAGGGCTTGTTTTTATAGCTGTAATTTCCGATATACATCGGCAGCAGCATATATTTATAGGTGACATTGGCATAGGAAGTCCTGACGTCCAGATACTGCACGGTATCGTGAGAATATTGTGACAGGATTCCGCTCCTGACATTGTTTTCCGCGATTCTCTGTGCGTCTGTCCAGCAAATTTCCCCGTTTCTCGAATAGAGAAGAGCAGAAAAACCATACAGAAAATCCTCCTGATAGGCGACGCAGCCGTGATAGTCATAGTGCATGAGTTTGCTCATGACTCGCGGCGGGACGGCGTCCGTAGCATTCACTGCAATATCGTCAAAAAACTCCCGATAGTTTCCGGAGACGGAAAAATATCTCGTACGCCGTTCACGTACGCTCTTTCCGTTTCGTCTGACGGTTACGTAATAATATTCGCCCAATCTTCCCGAATAAGAGGAATATGTATCCGCGTCGAACGTGAAGGCGGGTAAATATACACCGCTGATCGTTTCGGGACGAAAATAAGCCTTGAAGTCTTTAGGGGCGAACCATTTTTTCTTTGCCCATACCGAAACGATTTTCGTTGCGTCGTCCTTATCGATTTTGAAGGGAAGAAGCGCGTTCGGGCGGAGCGTATCGATCTCCTCCCGTTCGACGACCGAAGGAGAACCGCAGAAAGGGCAGACATGAGCAATTTCCCGTCTGTCTAAAACTTCCTCGGCGTTGCAGTTGGAACAGTGATAGATGTGCGTTTCGTTCTGCCAATTGCCGTTTTGCCCTACGAGGGAGGAAAAAGCAATTTCTTCTCCCGCCCGCGTAAGAATTTCCTTTTCCGTCCCGCAGCTGGGACATTTGAGTTTTCCGGTTTCGGGATCAAATTCGAGGTTATCCCCGCAGCCCGGACATTTTTCACCGCTGACCGCTGTCCGTTTCCGTTCGGAATCGAAAAAAGCGGTCTTTGTCGATTCTACCTCCATAAAAATCACCTCGATGCTTCTTTACATTTTTCGTTATTTTTTCTCGCGATACTGTGCCGTTTTGCAATTATTTCAATTTTTGTCCGCATTCGGGGCAGAACTTTGTATTTCCCGAAAGTTTTGCTCCGCACTTCGGGCATACCGACTGCGTGGGGGTACCGCATTCGGGACAAAATTTCGCGCCGGGAGTGAGTTTCGCGCCGCATTTTGCACAAATTCCGCCGCCTGCGGCTTCGTCCATGCGCGCGCCGCAATGCGTGCAGAATTTTGAATCGGCGGGTACCTGTGTACCACATTTCGGACATGCCTTCGTCGCGGAGGCAGGTTTTCCCATATTGCTCATCGCGTTCATCATTTGCATGCCCATGCCGAGCCCCAGTCCCGCACCCATTGTACTGCCGGCCATGCCGGGATTTTTGGCCGCGTTTTTCAACGCTTCCGCCTGCGCGAGCTGCGTATAGACGTCTACGTTCTTGCGCATCATTCCGAGCCGCGCATTTTCGTCCATGGCCTTTTCGAGCTCCGCGGGCAGAGATACGTTTTCAAAGTTGAAGTCGGAGAGTTCCAGTCCCAGCTCGTCGAAACGTTTTTCGAGCGTCTTTTGTACCTCTTCGCTCAACTCCATGAGATTGGAGGCCATATCCACTACGGGAATTCCGCTTTCGCCCATCGCGTCCGAAATCGCCATGACCAGCATGCTGCGAATGTGATCGGAAATATCCTCCGTGCGATAGGTGGAATGGGAGCCCGAAAGCTCAGTCATAAATACGTAAGCGTCCTTGACGCGGAAAGAATAGGTTCCGTAACCGCGGACGCGCACTGCTCCGAAATCGGGGTCGCGGAGCATGATAGGATTTGCCGTCCCCCAACGCTGTTTGGTGAAACGGTTTGTATTTACGAAATAGACTTCCGATTTGAAGGGAGTCTCGAAACCGTATTTCCAAGATAACAAGGAAGTGAGAATCGGCAAGCTGTCCGTATCCAGCTTATAATAGCCCGGCTGAAAGACGTCGGCCATGCGTCCCTTGTCGCAGAATACTGCTACCTGCCCCTCGCGGACAGTCAACGCGGAGCCGCGCTTGATTACATTTTTTCTCGTATCTACTTTATATACGAGCGTATTGGACGAATTATCCGCCCATTCGATTACTTTAAGAAGTGCCATGATATTTCTCCCTCCCGACGCGCAGAAATTCCGCGTCGATTTCTTCATACTATCAGTATACTACTTTTCGTGAATAATGTCAAATGCTGTTTATAAACATCTTTTGTTTCCGAAAGATTCTATAATATTCGTTTCCTTCGCGCTTATTTTTTTCGCTTGACTTTTTCAGGATTTTTCTGTATACTTTTTTTGTATACATTCTCAAATACCGGAGGCGGAAAATGAAAATGATTGAAAGAGCGGTAAAAAGGCTATTCTTTTTGAGTATGCTCTTTTCCGTAATGTTTGTCGCGGGGATTCCCATGATTGTACTCGGCGCGTCGAAGGGAATCATGCCCGTAATGATTATCGGAATTATATTCACTGTGCTTGGATTTTACGGAACCCCCATGTTTTGGGTGTCTTATGGGGGAAAGGTCGGGCTCAAACGGCTCGTGTATGCCGTCACGGAGGAACATCTTCTCACGGTACAGGAAATTGCTTCCCAGCTCTCAAAATCGGAAAAGGAGGTAAGGAGCTTGCTCGATACCTGCTTCCAAAAAGGATATCTGTCCGGATTCGTTCGCAAGGGCGACGAGCTTGCGCTCAATGAAGCGCAGGCTCCCTCCGAAAAATTACACGCGGCGGAATGTCAGTATTGCGGAGCAAAATTTACTTATAAAGGCACGGCTGCCGTCTGTCCCTATTGCGGCGCGATGAACGAGGAGAAAAAGCGGGTATGAAATGCAATAAAATTTTTTGTGCCGCTTTGTTGGCCACTGTCGTTGCGGGCATGGTCGGCTGTTCGGGAGAAAACTATTCCATAGAGGATAAGGAGTGGCAATTTTCTACGCTTCAAAATACGAGCGACGGAAAAGTATTATTCTGTTCCGATGAGCAGTTGCAGAATTGGCCGGAGGCAGAAGTTCTCGACATGGTCTGTGCGGCGGCGGACGGGACGATAACATTCGTTTCGGGAGAAAGGGAATGGAGCGGAACTTATGAAAAATACGGCGAGGAGGCGGCCGGAACTTCATTGTATCGAGCCGATTTCGGCGAGGGTGAGGCGACTTTTCTGACCGTGGGCGCAATAGAGTATGCCGACGGAACGAGAGCGGAAACTTTGATCGTGTCGGGAAGAAAATATACCTTGAATTTTATCGCCGCGCCCAACATACAATAGAGAATCGAACATATCGAGGAAAAGAAGGACGATAGAGAAAAAAAGAGAGCGCAGGTTCTCTTTTTTGCGGACAGGTATTGCTTTTTTCGGTCGAATGTGATATAATAAATATATAGTTATCCGAATGATATATTATCATGCTGCCCGTTCGGGCGGAACGGAAAAATTTTTCAATCGTAAAAAGAGAAGAATAAAAAATCAGTCGGCGTCAAAGCCGAAAAGAGGTATTGTTATGGGAAATTACATATTGAGTTGTTGTTCCACGGCAGATTTGACCAAGGCACATTTTGAGGCCAGAGATATTCATTACATTTGTTTCCATTATGCGCTCGGAGAACAGGAATACCCCGACGACCTCGGTGAGACCGTCCCGTTCGACGAGTTCTATCGCCGTATGGAGGAAGGGGAGATGACTCGGACTTCACAAATCAACGTCGAAGAATTTGTCGAATATTTTACTCCTTTTTTGGAGTCCGGCAAGGATATCGTACACGTTTGCCTTTCCTCGGGAATTTCCGGCGTATATAATTCCGCGACTGCGGCGGCGTCTCTTCTCAAAGAAAAATTCCCCGAAAGAAAAATTTATATCGTGGATTCCCTCGGGGCTTCTTCTGGTTACGGGCTTCTCATGGACAAACTTGCGGACCTTCGCGACGAGGGCATGTCCGCCGCCGATCTCTTTTGCTGGGCCGAGGATCACAAACTCAATGTGCATCATTGGTTCTTCTCTACCGATCTCAAATATTATGTCCGCGGCGGCCGCATTTCCAAGGCTTCGGGCTTTATCGGAAATTTATTGAAAATTTGTCCGCTTCTCAATATGGACGATCTGGGCAGGCTCATTCCGAGATTCAAAATCCGCGGCAAAAAGCGCGTCATCGAAGAAATCGAAAAGAAAATGGAGGAGTTTGCCGAAGACGGTCTCGATTATTCGGGCAAATGCTATATTTCCAATTCCGCCTGTTATGACGATGCCCGCGCGGTTGCAGATATCATAGAAGCCCGCTTCAAAAAATTGAACGGAAAAGTCGAGATTTACAGCGTCGGAACGACGATCGGCAGTCATACGGGGCCGGGAACGGTAGCGCTGTTCTTCTGGGGCAAAAAGCGCACGAGATAACTATAAACATGGGAAATCTCGATAAATGTATGAGATGACTGTCAATATACAAGGCGGCTTAGAATAACGATAAGCATACGAAATTTCATATCGGGAAAAATCCCGTCCGCCGCAGGAAGCGGCGGACGGGATTTTATTTGATATTCAACGGGCAGGGGCGAGCCGAAGGCCCTTTTTTTGTTTGAGCCAAAGAACCGTATCGCGGAGAGTTTCATACAGATCTCTCGGCTTGTAACCGAGTTCTTTCGTCGCCTTTTCATGCGAAAATTTGTCGTTGCTGGAAAGCGTATACAGGGAATATTTCGTATACAGCGGACGGCGTTTTTTGAGCTTTGCGCCGAGTCTGACGAAAGGCAGTCCAAGTTTCGCCAGCCAGACGGGAAGGACAGGGAGTTTTCTGCCGCCGGAAAGCGATTTGACAATATCGAGAATTTCACGGATTTCGTAGTGACGATTGGAGAGGATAAAACACTCTCCATTTTTTCCCTTTTCCGCCGCGGCCAAAGTGCCTGCCGCGACGTCTCTGACGTCCACGAAGTCGTAACCGCCCTTGACGCAGGCGGGGAGTTTTCCCGAAACGTAGTCGGAAACGAGCTGTACGAGATGATTTCCCGAACAGTCGTAAGGCCCGAGGATTCCCGACGGATGAACGACGACGGCGTCGAGTCCGTGCCTCGAAAATTCCAAAACGGCCTTTGTGGCGAGGGCTTTCGTCTTGGCATAGGCTCCGTGAACGTTTTCCGCGGAGAAATCCGACGTTTCTTCCAGCACATGCAGGGGCTTTTCGGGAATGGCGTGCACGGAGCTGACGTATACGAATTTTTTGATGTGGTTTTCGAGGGAGAGGAAAAGGAGATTTTTTGTCCCCTCCACATTGACTTGCAGGAGTTTATCGGTCACGCGGTCCGCAATCGTGACGATTCCCGCGGTATGAATGAGGACGATTTCTTCGTCCTCGCCTTTGAGAAAGAGCGGGCGCAGGGAATCCGTATCGGTCACGTCGCCCTTGACGTATTCGACATTTTCGGTAAATTCGGGGAATTCGGTCGGAAGGATGAGTCCGCGGACTTTTTCGCCGCGTTCCGACAATAATCGCACGATAGTACTTCCGAGGTGGCCGTTTGCTCCCGTTACTACGTATAACTTTTTCATAAATATCACCTCTTTTTTGCAAAGCGTATTGATTTTTAGGTTCAAATTTATTATAATATAGTTAGAAGAAAAAGTAAACAGTCAATTTTAACGTCGCTGCGGAGTTTTTCCCGTAAAACGGTTGTTTTGGCAGGTTATTCGACGGTTTTTCAAAAATTGTCGGACAAGAAGAGCCCCGCGCGGGGAATCGGCGACTCGGCGACTCGGCGACGTGCGCTTTTCAAATTCATTTTATGATAGGAGGCCGAACGTATAATTATGGAAAAAGATTATCGGGTACGAGTAACAAAAATGCTCATTCGTAAGGAATTTACCGAACTCCTCAAAAAGAAACCCATTCAGGAAATTACCGTACGGGAAATTTGCGAACGTACGGGCATCAATCGCAGTACGTTTTACAATCATTATCAGGACGTATACGACCTTTTGGAACAAATAGAAGACGAAATGCTCGGCGAGCTTGCCGAAAATCTCAAAAACGTCGTTTCCGAAAACGATCCCATGAATATGGAGCTCTTCAAGGGAATTTTCAGAAGTCTCATGGAAAATTCGGACATGTGCGTGATTATGCTGGGCGAAAACGGAGATAAGAGTTTTTTATACAGAATGTTAGAGACGGGAAAGGAGAACTGCGTCGCCGCGTATACGAAATATTTTCCGAAAGCGACGGAAGAACAAATCGAAGATTTTTATTCTTTCGTCAGCAACGGTTGCGTGGGATTAATGTCGCGTTGGATTCATGCGGGCATGAAAAAGACTCCCGACGAATTGGCTTCGACGGCAAAAGCGATTATGACGGGTGCGCTCAAATATTTTGAGAACGTATAAAAATACTCTGAATTTTTGGGAGACAGTAAGAAAAGTATATCAAAATCCCGAAAAGCAAAGCCCGTCAAAAAAGTAAATTCCATAGAAAAGAACAAATTTCTCCGAAAAAGGCGTGTGGCTTGCGCGGCTACACGCCTTTTTGCCGAAAAAAGGGAATTATCGTTGACTTTTTTATATTCCCGCCGTACAATAAAGCCGTAAAAAATTTTACGGGAGGATTTTCAGATGAAAGACAAAAAATCATTCGGACGATTTATCGCCGAAAAGCGAAAGGAGCGCGGCCTCACGCAGGCGGACGTCGCCAAAGCGCTTTATGTGACGGTTACCGCCGTCTCGAAATGGGAAAGGGGCGTCACCTATCCCGACATTACCTTGATTTCCGATTTATGTGAAATTTTGGACGTAAGCGAACGGGAACTGATAGCGGAGGGCAACGACGCCGAATTCCGCCGCATGAAAGCGGAAGCGGAAAGATACAGAAAAATTTCCGACGCCTGGTTCTACGGGCTGACGGGAACATATCTTCTCGCCTTGGTGATCTGCTTTATCTGCAATCTCGCAATAAACAAAACCCTGTCATGGTTCTTTATCGTACTTACTTCTTTAATGACGGCGTTTTCTCTGTTCCCGTCCTGCGCGAAGTTCGTCCGCCGCGGAAAACTTCTCGCCGTGAGCGGAAGTTTTGTTATCTCGTTGCTTCTCTTGCTTTTAAGTTGCTGTATCTATACGCGCGGGGATTGGTTCTTTATTGCTCTGACCGCGGTTTTGTTTGCGTTTTCCGTAATTTTTCTGCCGATTTTTATCGCTTTGTATCCCGTTCCGAAGGCTGTGAAGCGGAATAATCCCATAATCAGCGTGGGTGCGGATTTTTTGCTGCTGCTCGCGTTGATTTTAACCTGTCAATTCGGACAATGGAGCGGATTTTTGCGGGGTGTGGAAATTGCCGTACTGTGTTTCGTGCCCGTATTTGCGACTGCGGCCATTCTTTCTTACGTGAAGGCGAACGGCTGGACGAAAGCGGCGTTTTTATGCGTCCTGTGGGGAACGTTCTTCTTATTTGCCGACGCTCTGGTTTCCCTGATTTATCATCAGCCGTATGCGTTCAAAATCAACCTCGCCTGTTGGGAGGAAGAATATCTCAACGGAAACATCATTTTTGTGACTTGGCTCTCCGCCTTTTTATGCGGTTTGGCCCTGTTTATCGTCGGAATCGTGAAAAGCTGCGAAAAGCGGAAAAAGTCGAGAGAGAGCAGTCATAATTAACGGCGAAAACAGGAACGCGGGGAGGCCGCGCGGATAAGAATCGAACGGAAGGCAAGGGGGACAAACACTCATAAAACCGAACGGATAGGCATATTAATAAACGAATAAGCCTTGGAAGGAGCGGTTTCATGAAAGAACAGATTTTGTCCCGCGGCAGCGTCGCGGGGCTGACGGACGAACAGGTGCTTGCCTCCCGTCGGCTCCACGGCGCCAACACCCTTACGAAGCGAAAGAGAAAGGGGTTTTTTCGTCAATATTTGAGTAGTTTCGGCGATCCCATTATCAAGATTTTATTGGTCGCCTTGGCAATCAACGTCATTTTTCTTTTCCGAAATTCCGATTGGATGGAGTCTGCGGGAATCGCCGTGGCGGTATTTCTCGCCACCTTTGTTTCCACTCTGTCCCAATACGGCAGCGAATCGGCCTTTATCGAATTGCAGCGCGCTTCGGCGAACATCGAATGTCGCGTACGGCGTGCGGGCGGAGTCCGTTCTCTGCCCGTCGGGGAGCTCGTCGTCGGAGACATCGTTCTCCTCGAAGCGGGCGAAAAAATTCCCGCGGACGGCTTGCTCCTTTCGGGGAAGCTGAGCGTAGACCAATCCGCGCTCAACGGTGAAAGCGCGGAGGCGGAAAAATTGCCGCTGTCCGCCGGCGGGGATTGGGATCTGATGCACAAAAATCAGCTTTTCCGCGGCAGCATCGCGTCCGCGGGCGAAGGCGTCATGCGCGTCGAGCGCGTGGGAGATAAGACCTTTTACGGGGGCTTGGCACGGGAGATGCAGGACGAACCGCCCGAAAGTCCGCTCCGCGTCAAGCTGGCGGGACTTGCAAAGACGCTCAGCCGTCTGGGATATATCGCGGCCGTTCTCATTGCCGTGGCGGATCTCTTCAACAGCTTTTTCATCGATAACGGAATGAATTTCTCGCTCGCCTTTGCGGATATGCGGAATTGGAAAGTCTGCGTTCCCCGACTCATGCACGCCCTCACGCTGGCAATCGCCATCGTGGTGGTCGCGGTGCCGGAAGGGCTGCCTATGATGATAGCCGTCGTTCTCTCATCGAATATGCTGAGAATGTTGAAGGATAAAGTCATGGTCAGAAAGCCCGTCGGCATAGAGGCTTCGGGAGGGGTGAATATCCTCTTTACCGACAAGACGGGCACGCTCACGAAAGGCGAATTGGAAGCGGTAAAATACATAGACGGGAGCGGGCAGGTATTCGACGGCGTCGATTCCTGCGGAAAAATTGTCGCGGAGCTTTTAAGACTGAACGGAGTATTCAATTCGGGCAGCGTCGTGTCGGCGAATAAGGCTTTGGGCGGAAACGCCACCGACCGCGCGCTGCTCAAAGGCGTTTTGCCGCTCTCCTTCCGCGCGGAGAATTATCTTAAAGTCAGCGCCTTCCCTTTCGACAGTGCCCATAAATTTTCTGCGGCTTGCGTGCGCGCGGAAAACGGCGGAAGCATGCCGATATTCGGGGCAAAATGCACCTTCGTCAAGGGCGCGCCCGAAAAAATTCTGCCGTTTTGCGAAAATTACGTGTCTCCGAACGGTGCACTTTGTCCCTTCGACGCCGAGGAAATGAGCCGAAAACAACGCGCCATGACTTGCAGGGCGATGCGCGTGCTGGCAGTGGCGGTCACTCGCTCGGACGTGACGGGGGAAAAGGATTTGCACGGGCTTACCTTTGTCGCACTCGTCGGAATCCGCGACGATATTCGCGCGGAGGTTCCCGCGGCGATTGCCGAGGTCAGGAGAGCGGGAATTCAGGTCGTCATGATTACGGGCGACAATATCGAAACGGCAAAGGCGGTCGCGGAAGAAGTGGGCCTTTTACAACCGTTGCAGGACCTCTCGCCCACGGCAAAAAACAGGGGATTTTCCCATTTCGCGCACAGGGGACGGAACGGATTCAACAGGAAAGACGGAGCGGAAAACCATGCGGAAAACCGTATGGGGAATTATATGGAAACGCGCATGGGAAACGATGGAAGAAAACTTGCGGAAATGCGCGGGGAAAATCGTGGGAGAAAGCCTGCGGGAATATATACGGAAGATCGTAGGGGAAATCATGAAGAAAATTCCGTGGGGGATCGCGTAGAAAAGAATCGCTTGAATTTTGCGGCGGATAGGGATAACTCCCCTCTCGTCATTACGGGAAAAGAGCTGGCGGCGATGACGGACGAAGAAGTTTTGAAGCTGTTGCCGCGGCTTCGCGTGGTGGCGCGGGCGCTGCCGACGGATAAGAGCCGTCTCGTCCGCTTGGCGCAGTCCAAGGGGCTGGTTACGGGCATGACGGGGGACGGAATCAACGACGCGCCCGCGCTCAAAAAGGCGGACGTCGGCTTCGCTATGGGAACGGGTACGGAGGTCGCCAAAGAGGCGGGCGACATCGTTATCCTCGATAATAATTTTGCCTCGATTGCAAAGGCGATTCGCTACGGCAGAACGATTTTCAAGAGTATCCGAAAATTCGTCGTCTTTCAACTGACCATGAATTTATGTGCCGTCGGCGTGTCGCTCATCGCTCCGTTTATCGGCATAGATACTCCCGTCACGGTCATTCAGATGCTTTGGATAAACATTATTATGGATACGCTGGCGGGATTAGCGTTCGCGGGAGAGCCTCCTTTGAGGGAATATATGGAGGAACGTCCCACTAGACGAAACGAGCCCGTTTTGAGCCGTCACATGATTCGACAGATTGTTTTTACGGGCATCTATACCGTGGGGCTCTGTCTCGTTTTTCTGAAAGCGCCCTTCTTTCGGGAATTTTTCCGCTACGAGGAAAATAAGCTGCCCTTCTATACGGCGTTTTTTGCGCTGTTCGTCTTTTCGGGCGTGTTCAATGCCTTCAATGCGAGGACGGAGAGAATCAATCTGCTCTCGCATTTGAAAAACAATAAGACTTTCGTCGTCTTTATTCTCATCGTCATCGCCGTACAGCTTCTGCTCGTCTATTTCGGCGGCACGCTCTTCCGCTGCTGCGGGCTCGCGCCCAAAGAGCTCGCGTTGACGCTGGCGCTCGCCGCGACCGTCATTCCCGTCGATTTTATCAGAAAGGTTCTCTATAAAAAGGCGGTAAAGAGTCGGGACCGCATTCTCGGCAAACGCTTGACGAAAGGGAAGAAATACGGTATAATAAAGAAAAACTTAGGGGAGGAAAGAATTTGACGGAAGAAGAAAAATTTGCGGCTTACGAAAAAATGCACGAGTGGGTAAAAGACGAGGTCGCGCGGCTGACGGAAAAGCTGGAAAAGCTCAAATCGGAGGGAAAGACCAAAACGGTCTCTTACCGTGAGACTTTGGGCTGGCGGACCTATTACAAGGAGCTTTTGGAGCTGTATGAAAGATTCGGGTTTTAAGGGGAAAATTTTTCACAAAGGATTTACAAAACCCGCACATTCCGCAAACGAATTAAATTGACTTTTTTCGCAAATAATAGTACAATCAAAGCATGAGTAAGATTTGCCGAAAATGCGGCTATGAGGCCGACGATAACGCGAAATTCTGTATTCGCTGCGGCGCGCATTTTTCCGAAGACTCCGAGGATAAGGCGGAAGCGGAAACGGAACGGGCGGCGGGCGGAACGCAGGAAAAAGCTCCCGACGAAAATTTGTCGGGACAGGATTTTTCCACGCCTCGGGACGAGAACGAGACAAAAATCGGGGCGGAGTGGCAGGGGAACGGCTGCCGTTGGTACGGTTCGTCGCCCTATTCGGATTCCGCCGACGGAAAATTTTCTGCGGAGGATTATGAATCCCGCCGCAGAGAACAGGTCGAGGCGGCGAAAAAAAAGCGCCTTACGGAGCGAAGGAAGATACTGTTTGCGCTGGCGTTCGTGGGACTTTTGCTCGACTTTATCTGCGGTATCGGTTTTCTGATGTGCCTGCCCGTGGCGATCGTCGCTTCGGTGGACGCAAAGCGGCTGTACGTCTCCGAAAAAAAGACTAGTGCGCAGCTCATCTGGGCCATGGTGGTGGGATATGTCGGTGCGGTGCTCGGATTGATTTTCTTTATTCTTCTCATATAGACGCGGCGCTTCGGCGCGTAGCATAGACATAGCGGGCTTTTTGCGGCTTTGATAAAATTTCATAGGCGTTTCGGCGCGGAGGTACATAATTCTGCATATGGGAGTGCGTATGTTGGACAAAAGGACCTCCGCGCTTTTACAATCCATCAACGATTTTTGCTCTTCGGGAACGTACAAGATTTTTTCCGAAGAGGATTTTCTTTCGGCTTTTCCCGAAAAATGGGGAGTCACCGCGGAAGCGCTGGCGCAGATGCTCGATTATCTGTCGGAAAACGGCTACATAAACGTCAAGTATTCGGGCGGGGGCATGTACTGTATCTGTCCTCTTCCCCTCGGCCGCGGCTATTGCGAACAGGAGGCGGAAAAACGCAGCGAATGTGTCCTGCAACTCAAATACTTCATGTCCGCGGCGTTTTTCGGATCCTTCGCGGGTTCGGTGCTCGGCGTTTTGATTTTCGCCGTCATCTATCTCATCATGCGATGAGTGGGGCAGGAGTGCGCCGAAAGGCTTGACGGGCAAAGAAAACGGACGGATTGTAAAAAGGACTGTACTGCGGAATCAAAGGGGGAGGAATTATGCTGAATAGAAGGGAAAGCGAAGTAATGCAGGCGGTATATTCCCTCTGTCGGGAAGACGGCCGCTGTCTCGTCGCACCGGCCGATCTCTTGAAATTGTTGCCGAAAAAGGAAAAATGCACCGAGGAAAAGCTGGAAAAAATTTTGAAGGCTCTCGAATTGGACGACTATTTTGAAATGATTTCTTCGGACCGAAAGGGCGAAAAAATGTACGTCATCACGCTGCACCCCAACGGTTTCGCGTTCAAGCGCTCCTCGGTGCAGATGCGGCGCGATTTGTTCTTCAAAGTCGCATGGACGATTCTTTCCGCCATCCTCGCCTTCCTCGTCGGTCTCCTCATGAAACGAATCTTTTGAAGAAATTGCATTTATATGCCCGAATCGGTTTACTTTTTCGGCATAATATGCTATAATACAAACGAATGTTCGCAAAGTATGGGCGATAGGGCGCCGCTTCGGGAAAAGGAGCATGAGGAGCGCGAGTTCGCCTGCAACGGAGGGAGAGTTATGGAATTTAAGCTTCATTCCCCCTTTCAGCCGACGGGCGATCAACCGCAGGCGATAGAGAAACTGACGGAAGGGGTGCTGGACGGAATCCGCACGCAGGTATTGGTGGGCGTGACGGGGAGCGGCAAGACGTTCACGATGGCGAACGTCATCAAAAACGTCAACCGCCCGACGCTGGTCATCGCGCATAATAAAACGTTGGCGGCGCAGCTCTGCAACGAGTTTCGGGAGTTTTTTCCCGAAAACAGGGTGGAATATTTCGTTTCGTATTACGACTATTATCAGCCGGAGAGCTATATTCCCTCCACGGATACTTACATTGAAAAGGACCTGAGCCTGAACGACGAAATCGATAAATTGAGGAATTCGGCGACCTGCTCCTTGATGGAGCGCAGGGACGTTCTCGTGGTGGCGTCCGTGTCCTGTATTTACGGACTCGGCGCGCCGGAGGAATATTTTCGCCTTTCCGTCTCGCTCCGTCCCGGCATGGAAATGGAACGGGACAAACTTTTGAGGCGGCTCATCGAATTGCAGTATTCGAGAAACGACGTCGATTTCAAACGTTCTACCTTTCGAGTCCGCGGCGACGCCGTGGAAATTTTCCCCGCGTCCAATTCGGAAGTGGCGATCCGCGTGGAATTTTTCGGAGACGAAATCGACAAACTTTACGAAGTGGAGGCGCTGACGGGAAATAAGATCAACGAGCTGGCGCATGTGGCGATTTTCCCCGCGAGTCAATACGCCGTGGGCACGGAAAAGCTGCGCGGCGCTCTCGCCATGATAGAGGAAGATTTGAAGGGGGAAGTGCGCGCCTTCGAGGACGCGGGAAAGATTCTGGAAGCGCAGAGGCTTAAACAGCGCACCGAACACGATCTCGAAATGATGCGGGAAATCGGCTATTGCAGCGGCATCGAAAATTACAGCCGCTATTTCGACGGCCGCAAACCGGGCGAGCCGTCGTTCACGCTGCTCGACTATTTCCCCGCGGGGAATTTTCTCGTCTTTATCGACGAAAGCCACATGACGATTCCGCAAATCCGTGCTATGTACCACGGGGATTTTTCGCGCAAGAAAAATCTTGTGGATTACGGTTTCCGCATGCACTCCGCCTACGATAACCGCCCTCTGACCTTCGAGGAATTCGACGCGCGGGTGCCGCAGCTCATCTGCGTGTCCGCGACTCCCGCCCCCTATGAGCTGGAACAAGCGGGGCAGAAGGTGGAACAGCTCATTCGTCCCACGGGTCTGCTCGATCCCGAAATTTTCGTCCGTCCCACCAAGGGACAGATAGACGACCTGCTTTCTGAAATTCATACCGTCGTAAAGGACGGGGGCAGGGTACTGATTACGACGCTGACGAAGAAAATGGCGGAGGAGCTTACCGACTATCTCAAAGAACATTCGGTAAAGGTCAAGTACATGCACAGCGATATCGATACGCTGGAAAGAATCGACATCGTAAACGGGCTGAGGCTGGGCGAATTTGACGTCCTTTGCGGAATCAACCTGCTGCGCGAAGGGCTGGACCTTCCCGAAGTGAAGCTGGTGGCGATTTTGGACGCGGATAAAGAAGGCTTTTTGCGGAGCGACACGGCGCTCATACAGACCATCGGCCGCGCCGCGCGAAACAGCGAAGGGCGGGTTATCATGTATGCGGACGTAATCACGGACAGCATGAAGCGGGCGATCGGGGAGACCGAGCGCCGTCGGAGGATTCAGAACGAATACAATAAAGCGCACGGAATTATTCCGCGGACGATTATCAAGGAAGTCAAATCCACGCTCAATATCACTAAGAAGAAGGCGGAGGGCGAGGAGATTAAATTGAAGGACATTCCCGAGGAGATAGAAAAGCTGAAAGCGCTGATGAAGGTGGCGAGCGCGCAGTTGGACTTTGAACGGGCAATAGAAATCCGCGATAAAATCGGGGAGCTGAAAGCCAAGCTCAGAAAGGCGGAACGCAAGGGACAAGCGTGACTCGCGGGAAAATGAAGGGAAAATACGGCAGACGGAGCATAAGGATATGCAGGAAGAAATCGTAGTAAAAGGCGCAAAGGAAAACAATCTCAAAAATATCGACGTAAAAATTCCCCGCAATACCCTGACGGTGTTCACGGGGCTTTCGGGCAGCGGAAAATCGACGCTGGCGTTCGACACGATTTTTGCGGAGGGACAGCGGCGGTATGTGGAGAGCCTCTCCTCGTATGCGCGGCAATTTTTAGGGCAGATGGAAAAACCGGACGTCGAGAGCATAGAAGGCCTATCGCCCGCGATTTCCATAGACCAGAAGACCACTTCGCACAATCCGCGCTCGACGGTGGGCACGGTGACGGAAATCTACGATTATTTCCGTCTCTTATTCGCGCGCGTCGGAGTGCCGCACTGCCCCAAATGCGGCAGGGAAATCCGCCGTCAGACGGTGGACGAAATTGCGGACAGAGTCATGGCCATGCCCGAAGGGAGCAAAATTCTCGTCAACGCGCCCGTCGTGCGCGGCAGAAAGGGCGAGTACGTCAAAGAGCTCGCTTCCTATAAAAAGAGCGGCTACGGCCGCGTGAAGATAGACGGAATCGTCTACGATTTGCAGGAAGACATCAAGCTGGAAAAGAACATAAAGCATCATATATCCGTCGTTATCGACCGCCTCGTCGTAAAAGCGGGGATTCAAAAGCGTCTGACCGACAGCTTGGAAACGGCTCTCCGCCTCGCGGACGGGCTGGTCGTCATCGACGATACGGGCGCGGGAAAAGAGGAGCTGTATTCCGTCAATTATGCCTGTCCCGATTGCGGCATTTCCATCGAGGAGATAGAGCCGCGTTTGTTTTCATTCAATACGCCCTACGGCGCATGCCCCGAATGTCTCGGACTCGGCTTCCGCCAGACGGTGGACGCCGACCTCATCTGCCCCGATAAGACAAAGACGCTCCGCGAGGGTGCGATTCGCGTGTCGGGCTGGAATCTCGACTCCTCCACACAGACGCAGATGTATCTTACCGCTCTGTCCAAGCATTACGGCTTCTCCATGGACGTGCCCGTCAAAGACCTGCCCGCAGGGATTTACGATATGCTGATGTACGGCAACGGCGGGGAAAAGATTGATTTGAGTTATCATACCCGTTCGTTCAGCGGGAGCTATAAGACGTCGTGGGAAGGCTTTGTCGTCAATTTGCAGCGCCGCTATTCCCAGACCTCCTCGGACGGCGTGAAATACGACATCGAAAGATACATGCGCACGGCGCCCTGCGACGCCTGCGGCGGAAAGCGCCTGAAAAAGGAAGCGCTGTCCGTCTATATCGGCGGGAAAAATATTTGGGATTTGTGCGAAATGTCGGTGGACAATCTCTACGATTTTGTGGATAATCTCGTTTTGACGAAAACCGAACACAGGATTGCCGACGCCATCATCAAGGAAATCAAAAACCGCATCGGCTTTCTTCGGAATGTGGGACTCAACTACCTTACCCTGGCGCGGACGGCAAATACGCTGTCGGGGGGAGAGTCCCAGCGGATTCGGCTGGCGACGCAGATCGGGAGCGCTCTGACGGGCGTATTGTATATTCTCGACGAACCGAGTATCGGGCTCCATCAACGCGATAACGAAAAGCTGCTCAATTCTCTCAAAGGTCTGCGCGACCTCGGAAATACGTTGATTGTCGTCGAGCACGACGAAGACACGATAGAAGCTGCCGATTATATCGTGGACATCGGCCCGAAAGCGGGCGTGCACGGCGGCGAGGTCGTAGCGTGCGGCACGCAGGCGGACGTCATGGCGGAGCCGCGCTCCATTACGGGCGACTATCTCGCGGGACGGAGAAAAATAGAGGTGCCCGAGGTCAGGACTCCGACGGGCGACAGGTGGCTGACGGTGTGCGGCTGCAAACAGAACAATCTTAAAAATATCGATATTCGTATCCCCGTCGGGCTGATTACGGCGGTGACGGGCGTTTCGGGCAGCGGAAAATCCAGCTTTGTCAACGAAATCGTCTATCCTGTTCTCGCCAATCGCTTGAACGGCGCGCGTCAGCCGCTCGGCAATTTCGACAAAATAGAGGGCGTGGAATATTTCGACAAGGTCATCGCGATAGACCAGTCCCCCATCGGGCGCACGCCTCGGAGCAACCCCGCCACGTATACGGGCGTATTCAACGCGATCCGCGATTTGTTCGCCATGACTCCCGACGCGCAGGAGCGGGGATATAAGGCGGGCAGGTTTTCGTTCAACGTTTCGGGCGGGCGGTGTGAGCACTGTTTCGGCGACGGCATTATCAAGATAGAAATGCACTTTCTGCCCGACATTTTCGTGCCCTGCGAGGTATGCGGCGGAAAGCGCTATAACCGCGAGACTTTGGAGGTAAAATACAAGGGAAAGAGCATTTCCGATGTCCTCGAAATGACTGTGGAGGAGGCTTGCGAGTTTTTCCAGCCCGTTCCCTCCATTTACAATAAGCTGAAAACGCTGAACGAGGTGGGATTAGGGTACGTCAAGCTCGGACAGAGCGCGACTACTCTTTCGGGCGGCGAGGCGCAGCGCGTCAAGCTCGCCACCGAGCTTTCCAAACGTTCGACGGGCAAGACCTTCTATATTCTCGACGAGCCGACGACGGGGCTGCATACCTACGACGTGGATAAGTTGATTAAAATTTTGTTGAAGCTCCGTTCGGGCGGGAATACCGTGCTGGTCATCGAGCATAATCTCGACGTCATCAAGACGGCGGACTATATCGTCGATTTGGGTCCCGAAGGAGGAGCAGGCGGCGGGACAGTCGTCTGCACGGGCACGCCCGAAGAGGTCGCAAAAGTAAAAAAGAGCTATACGGGACAGTTCTTAAAAAAGGTGCTCGCAAAAAAATAGCTGGCAGATTTTGGTATAAAAAGAGCTTTGAAAGCGCATAATAAGCGTATGATTAAGCCTACCAAAAATATAGCGGACATCAAACAAATGGTAAAGGACTGTTCTTATAAGCACGTAGCGGTACGTGTAAATTTGGGCAGAAACAAAATTTTGAGCTACTCGGGTGTACTGTCGGGCATTTATCCCGCGCTGTTTACGGTCAAGCCCGATGACGATGATTTTTTGGGCAAGACGGCGTACTCCTATTCCGACGTGCTCTGCGGCAGCGTCAAAATCAAACAGATACAGTAAGTAGGGCAGACGGCCGCCCCCGCTTTCCTTTGGAAAGCGGGGGCGGGTTATTTTTATTTATTCAAAAATGTTTCAAGGCTTTTTCTTTTTGCGGAAGAGCGTAAGTCCGATTGCGATACCCGCTAATACGACTGCGGCGCATGCCGTGCAGATTAAAGCTATTTTCAACCCTTTTCCGCCGTTTCCGCCTCCTTCGTCGTTTTCGGGGGGCGGGGTCGGGGTTTCGGAAGAATCGGGCGACGGTTCGGGCAGAGAAGTATTTTCGTATAAATGCGTGTTTTCGTCCGCATATTCTTCAAACGCCTGCTTCATGGGTGCAGCCAATGACGAATACTTTTCGGGTAGGATTTCGTAAAACGGAAGAAGATTTGAAAAACCGACCGCAAGATAATCGTCTTCATACATATCGACGTTTGTTGTATAAGAGACGCAGGGATTCAATCCGAATTTTTTACTGACTTCATAATTCGGCTCCCATCTCCCTTCGCCTCCGTTTTCGAGAAAGGAATTTAGAGAAGCCTTTACGGTCTTGTCGAGTTCGTCCCATTCTTCATCGTTTAAAAATCTGTCGAAGAAACACCCGTAATATGCTTCGAACTTGGTCCCGAAATCCGCGCCCGTGATTACGTGAGTTCCGAAAGTATCGAAGAAATCGGTATAGGACAGTTCTCCCGCGGAAAGTCTGTCGAGCGCGTCCAAAAATACGGGATTCAATTTATCGGTGTATGCGTCGGAAAAATAAGCGCTGTTTTCAAGCGTCAAACTGTATTCCGTATAATAATCGCTGTACCGATAATAATATTGAGTCGCATATTGATGTTGAGCGACGCTGAGGAAAGAGCCTATATTCTTTTGTATTTCCGCGAGGAAAAAATAACCGTCGGTTGTAATGTTGGTTTTTGTCTTCCAATCGTGGGATACGTCTTCCGCGAGATTTTTATAGGAATTATATGATTTCCCTCCGAGCACCTCCTTTTTGTGTTCTTCTGTTGAAATAAAACGGATTTCATCCGATGCGATAAAAGTGCTGTCGAGAACGGGAGAGGAGATAAGGGACTCTCCGAATTCACATTTTAATATGTTTGTCGCATATCCGATAGGGATATTTATTTCTGTAGTTTCCGCTTTGCCGTTGAAAGGAGCGGGGACGAAAAACGTCCCCGCAAGCAATGTTCCCACACAGAAAAACGTCGTCAATAAAGCTGTTATACGTTTTTTGAACAAATAAATTTTCATGAATACTCCTGGGAAGTTTTAACCGCTAAAAAATTTTCAGATATAATCTATTCTGTTATTGCTGTGGATAATTACATGGGACTGTACGATATTAATTAACTATATTATACATCTGTAATTTTTTCATGTCAATAGGGAAATAAAAAAATTCGAAACTTTTTATTTTTTATGAAAATGAGTCATAAATCGGATTTGCGGCTCATAAAATGATAAGGCAACAGAAAACAAACGGGGTAAAAGAAAAATGTCTATAAAACCGCATTTCGAAACTTATCGCTATACGACGGAAATCTGCCGCACGGGCAGTCAGTCCATCGTCGAGTGCCGTCTGCCGGGCAGTGAAATTTCCGGTATACTCGCCATTTACGCGAAGGCGGTGCCCACTGAATGTACTTGTGCGGACGGGGAGGTTCGCTATAACGGCAAGCTCTTTTTGAACATCGTATACGAGGATGCTGAACGCAAGGTCTGCCGTGCCGAGCGCGGCGCCGAGTTCTCCCACCGCGCGGAATCCGAATTGGTTACACCGGCGTGCTTTGCGCGGGCGGAGCTGAACACGGATAACGTGTCTTATCGGCGGGAAGGTTCGGGACTGTATATTTCCGTAATTATCGGAGCGGATATTTCCGTATACGGAACGGCGCAGGCGGAGTACCTTTCGGATGGAGAAGGGCTCGTATCGAAAAAATGTCCGCAGGCGATCGTCAAGACGGTATGTGTTTCGGGAGAATCGGAAACGGAGGACGAATTTGAGACGGATTACATAGGCGACATTCTGATGCACAGCGAAAACGTGTGCGTGAGTTATGTTGGCGCGGAAGCGGGACAGATTTCCGTTTCGGGGGAAATCTGTCTGAACATCTGTGCATTAAAGAGCGACCTGTCCTTGTGCTCGTATGAACGCCTGATACCCTTCCGTCTAGAAATTCCCTGCGACGAATCGATGCCGAAACTTCCCGCTTTCGCGAAAGTGCACGTGAAATCGGCCGTGCTCACGGCGGGGACGGACGAAGAAAAGGGGAAGTGCAAGATAGACGCGGAATTTATTCTGAGTGCGGATTGTGAATTGTATATCCGCGACGAGCTTCCCGTCTGCGAGGACGTATTCTCTCCCGAATGTGAGATTACTTATAAAAAAGACGCGAAAAAGTGCAGATACGTTGCGGATATTCTCCGTTTTACCGAGCGGGTGAGCGGCTCTGCGTCTTTATCGGTTCCGATAGATTATTCCTCGGCGTTGCAGGCGGCGGTGCTGCCGCGGGCGGAGATTTCCTGCAAGCGCGGCGAAAACGGCGGAGAAGCGGAAGGTGCGGTTTTTGCGGACGTCATTCTCTGCGATCCGGACGGCGTGCACCGCAGCGCGGAGCTCTCTTTGCCCTTCCTGTTTCCCGTCAAATTCGAGGAAGGCTATATTGCCGAAGCGGAAGCCACCGTCTGCGGCCTGAGCGTCCGCCAGCGCCGCGAGGGGGAAGCGGAGGCGGAAGCCACATTGAAGGTGACGTTGAAGCTGTATAAGGAGACGACGGCGGAATATATTTCGGAAATCGAGGAAGGGGAAGCGTATAAGGAAAACGACAGCGCAATATCGATATTCATTCCCCGCGCGGGCGACGGATTGTGGGAAATCTCCAAGCAGCTCCGCCGTCCGCCCGAGGAGGTGGAAAAGAGCAATCCCGAATTGAAATTCCCCGTGAAAGAGGGAGAGCGAATCTTTATTTATCGCCAAAAGACGGCGGATAATTGATTGAAAAAAGCGGGATAAGACGCCAAAGCTATAAAGCGCGACCGAAGAATTTTACGGAAAGATGCCCGTGAATATTCTCATAAAAAACGGCTGAAAACCGGAAAAAATCGAAAAACGGGAAAAAATTTCGCAAAATCCTTCTAAAATCTTGAAATTTGGGGAAAAGTATGGTACAATAGAAACAGAAATTTCGGCGGCGGGGATTTCCTCGCCGCTGTCCTCGGAAAGCGCGCATGAATACCGTAAAAGTAAAATCGTATGCAAAAGTCAATTTGACGCTGGACGTCGTGGGGACGGCGGGCGGGTATCACCTCATCGATTCTCTCGTCGCGAGCATAAATATTTACGACCTCGTGTGCGTGAAAAAGCGTAAAGATAACCTGATTTCCGTATCCATGCACGGCATGGACAGCGAGGGGATTCCGCCCGAGCAAAACAATGCTTTTCGGGCGGGTGAAGCCTTTGTGCGCCGCTTTTCCACCAAGGGCGCGGATATAACCGTGTATAAAAATATCCCGATAGGTGCAGGGCTCGGCGGTTCGTCCGCAGACGCCGCGGGCGTGCTTTCGGGCCTTGCGCGGCTTTACGGCGCGGACGATGAAAGAGCGCTTTGCGAAATTGCGGATTCCCTCGGCAGCGATACCCGATATATGTTGAATGGCGGCTATTGCCGCATGCAGGGGCGGGGCGAGAAGCTCACTCCTCTGCCTGCGCCCGAACGTCCCTTGAATCTTTTTTTGATTTGCCCGCGGACGCCCGTTTCGGCAGGGGCATGCTATAAGGCTTTCGACGAAGGGGAAAAAATTGCCCCTTCCACGGAAAATTGTCTCGGAGCGTTCCTGAAAGGCGACGCGGAGGGCTTGGGCAGGGGATTATCCAACGCACTTTATCCCGCGGCCGCAAGGTTGAACGAGGACGTGGAAACGGCGCTTGAAGAGGCGCGGAGTTTTTCTCCTCTCGGGGCCTGCATGACGGGATCGGGCAGCGGAGTTTTTGCGTTGTTTGAGACGGCGGAGCTGTGCGATTGGGCGCGCAGCCGTTATAGGGGCAAATTCCGCACATATACGGTAAAGACGGTCGTGCCGAAAGAAAAGAAAAAGTCGTTCCGTTCGCCGTTCGCGTTGACGGACGAGGAACGGGAATTATCCTCAGACGAGGAATAAACGGGAGACAAGCTATGGAAGAAAGAATTATCGACGACGAATACGCGAGAGGTATCCGCCTGAAAAAGACAAAGGACGGTTATGTGGACGTGACGGACGAGCTTTCGGAGGAAGCGAAAGAGACGCCTCCCGAGACGGAAGAGGATTCCGTATTGGAAGGCGAGCTGACGGAAAGTCTCGAAGACCCGGAAGCGGAACCCGAGGAGGAAGTCTCCTTTGAATTTCCCGAATTGGAGGAGGACGACGAGGATCTCGTCAATCTGACGCCCGAGGAAGCGATTGCGCTCCGCAAGAAAAAAGAGGCGGAGGAAGCGGCCCGCAGGGCGGAGTATAAGCGCCTGTGCGAGGAAGGGGAAGAACTCCTCCTGTCGGGCAGTTTTAAGGCCGCGGAGCTGAAATTTGAAAAGGCTCTGCCGTTAGACGAGGAAGCCGCGGACGCCGCCGTCGGATATTGGCGCGCCAAGACCTCCGATTTTTCCGATCCCGACATTCTTGCGGAAGAATATGCGGAGACGGGCTACGACAGTTTGGAAAACGACCTCGGCGACGGAGCGGTGGAAAAGCTCAAAGCGAATTACCGCGGGATGTTTGAAAAGCGGATCGCCGAACTCGAAGCGGAAGAAGGTCCGCTGGCGAAGGAGGTGGAGAGCAAGCAGAAGAAACGCCGCGCGATTTTGAAGGCGCGCATTTCGTCCGCTCTGAAAAAAGTAATCGGGACGGGAATTCCCCTTCTCGTTTTTGTCGTCTGCACGGCCGTTTTCGGACTTCGGATAAACACTCGCCCCGATATGTTGTTTCCCGTTCTCACGGCGGTATTCGGCGTTCTCGCCGTCGGCTGTTTCGTCGCGTTCGGAATTTTTACCAACAAGCTGGTGAACGCCCGTCGGATCAATCGCGACAACGAGGATTTGTCTTCGACGGAGGACGGGGAAAGACTGCTGAAAATTCGGGCGTATAGGGAATTATATTCGCATTTCGTCGATTGACGCGGCTGTATACCCGCCTGTATAGGCGAATAAAAGGAGCGGGAGAAAATTTCTCCCCGCTCTTTTTGTTCGGTCGGAAATTCTTGATTTTTCCCGTTAAGCATGCTATAATGAATCGATACCGTAAAGCGCCTTTCGTGCGGTAAAACAATGGATAAAGAAAGATTATGAAAAAAATTCTACCCTATTTCAAGCCATATAAGGTACAGAGTATTCTCGGCCCGCTGTTCAAACTTTTGGAAGCGTCGTTTGAACTGATCGTGCCCGTCATCGTCTCTTTGATTGTCGATAAGGGCTTGGGGGCATACGTGGACGGCGGATACCCGAACGCGGATCGTTCCTATATCGTTTCCATGTGCCTCGTACTTTGCGCCTTCGGGCTGGTCGGGTTAGCCTGCTCGGTGACGGCGCAGTATTTTGCCGCAAAGGCCGCCGCGGGCGTGTCCGCTCAGGTACGAAAGGCGCTGTTCGGAAAATTGCAGTCCCTGAGCTATTCGGATATGGATAAGCTGGGCACTTCGGCCATGCTGACGAGAATGACCAACGACGTCAATCAGTTGCAGGCGGGAATCAATATGGTTCTGCGTCTCTTTTTGCGTTCGCCCTTTATCGTATTCGGAGCCATGATCATGGCGTTTTTCATCGACCCGACTTCGGCTCTCGTGTTTGCGGGCGCCATTCCCGTCCTTGCTGCCGTCGTGTTTGCGATCATGCTCGTGTGCATGCCGCTCTATAAAAAATCTCAGGCAAAATTGGATAAAGTTCTGCTCTCTACCCGCGAAAATCTGACGGGCGCCAGAGTCCTCCGCGCGTTTTGCAAGGAGGAGGACGAAAAGCAGCTGTTTTCCCGCCGCAACGGGGAGCTTACGAAAAGTCAGAAGTTTGTAGGCGGCATCAGCGCCCTCATGAATCCCCTTACTTACGCTCTCATCAACGTGGCGATCGTCGTACTCATCTATGTGGGTGCGCTCCGCGTCAATTCGGGACACATTTCACAGGGCAACGTTCTGGCTCTTTACAATCTCATGTCGCAGATCCTCGTCGAGCTCATTAAGCTCGCCAATCTCATCATTACCGTTACGAAATCGGCCGCGTGCGGCAGCCGTATCGAGGGCGTGCTCGTCATGGAAAGCTCCTTGCAGCTTTTCCCGCCCTCGGATTTTGAATCGGAAAAGCAGACGGAAAGGAGCGGAGAACGCGCGTCCGATTGTGCCGATTCGGTCATTTCTGACGATTCTGCCGCTTTTATCGAATTCGACCACGTGAGCATGCGCTATCAGGGGGGCGGAGAAAACGCGCTCACCGATATCGATTTTCGCTTGAAGCGCGGGGAGACGGTGGGTGTCATCGGCGGGACGGGTTCGGGAAAGACGACGCTCGTCAATCTCGTGCCGCACTTTTACGACGTGACGGAAGGGAGCGTGAAGGTCGCGGGAAAGGACGTGCGCGCTTACGACCCGAAGTCGCTTCGGGACAAAATCGGGGTAGTGCCGCAAAGGGCGCTTCTCTTTAAGGGAACGATTCGGGAGAATCTGCTTTGGGGAAAGGCGGACGCGACGGACGAAGAATTGATGCTCGCGGCGAAAGCGGCGCAGGCGGATAAAGTGATAGAGGATAAGGGCGGATTGGATGCGCCCGTAGAGCAGGGCGGCCGCAATTTTTCGGGCGGACAGAAACAGCGCCTGACGATTGCCCGCGCGCTGGTGCGGCGGCCCGAAATTCTCATTTTGGACGATTCGGCCTCGGCGCTCGATTACGCGACGGACGCGGCGCTCAGAAAAGCGCTCAAAAATCTCGACTATTCCCCGACGGTGTTCGTGGTTTCCCAACGCACTTCCGCCATGAACGGAGCGGATAAAATCATCGTTCTGGACGACGGAAAAACGGCGGGAATCGGCACGCAGGAGGAGCTTTTGGAAAATTGTTCCGTATATCGGGAAATTTATCGCTCTCAGCACAAGGAGGAAAAAGCATGAACGCAGTTTCTCCCAAGAAAAATAAAAGGGCGGTTTCCCCCGAAAAGCATAAAATAAGAGCCAAAAAGGGAACGATAAAGAAGATTTTCCGTTACGTCGGAAAATATCCGATCGCTTTGGTGTTGACGCTCTTGCTCGCCGTCGTGACGGTGGCGTTAACGCTGTATGTCCCCATTCTCATCGGCGACGCGATCGATTGCATCATCGGCGAAGGCAATGTGAATTTTTCCGCTCTGAAAACGATTTTTCTCAAAATCGGGATTTCGGTTGCGATTACCGCCGCGGCGCAGTGGATCATGAGCGCGCTGAATAACCGCATCACCTATCAGGTGGTGAGAGATCTCCGTTCCGACGCCTTTTCGAAGATTTCCTCGCTTCCCTTGAAATATCTCGATTCCCATCCCCACGGCGAGACGGTCAGCCGCATTATCGCGGACGCGGACCAATTTGCGGACGGGCTTTTAATGGGCTTTACGCAATTTTTCACGGGCGTCATGACGATTCTCGGCACACTTGCTTTCATGCTGATAATGAATTGGAAAATCGCGCTCGTCGTCATCTTCGTCACGCCGCTTTCGATGTTTATCGCAAAGTACATTTCTTCGCATACCTATGCGTTTTTCAAAAAACAATCGGAGACGCGCGGGGAACAGACCGCCTTTGCGGAAGAAGCCATCGCGGGGCTGAAAACGGTTCAGGCCTTTTCGCACGAAAAGGAGAACATGGAAAAATTCGACGAAATCAATACTCGTCTCGAAAAGAGCTCATTGAACGCCTCGTTCTATTCCTCTTTGGCCAATCCCGCGACGCGGTTTGTCAATAATATCGTCTATGCTTTGGTGACGCTCATCGGGGCGTTCCATATCCTTTCGGACGGTGCCTTTACGGTGGGCATGCTCACGATTTTTCTCTCCTATGCCAACCAATACACGAAACCGTTCAACGAAATTTCCGGCGTCGTCACGGAGCTGCAAAACGCCGTGGCCTGCGCCGCGCGCATTTTCGAACTTTTGGACGAAAAGGAGCAGCCTTCCGACGAAGGCAAGAGAGAACTTCCGAAAGCAGAAGGGAATGTGGAGCTCGACGGCGTTTATTTTTCCTATCGTCCCGAACAGAAGCTCATCGAGGACTTTTCCCTGTCCGTGAAGCCGGGCCAGCGGGTCGCGATCGTGGGGCCGACGGGCTGCGGCAAGACGACGCTCATCAACCTTTTGATGCGCTTTTACGACGTGACGGGCGGGAGCGTAAAGGTGGAAGGGGAGGACGTGCGGGACATCACGCGCAAATCCCTGCGCTCCAATTACGGAATGGTCTTGCAGGAAACTTGGTTGAAGAGCGGCACCGTGCGCGACAACCTCAAAATGGGAAAGCCCGAAGCGACGGACGAGGAGATGATCGCGGCGGCGAAGGCCTCCCATGCCGACGGATTTATCCGACGGTTGCCCGAGGGATACGATACCGTGCTTTCCGAAGACGGCGGAAGCCTTTCGCAGGGGCAGAAACAGCTTCTTTGTATTGCGAGAATCATGCTTTGCCTGCCGCCCATGCTCATTTTGGATGAGGCGACGTCCTCTATCGACACGCGCACGGAGATGAAAATCAGCGACGCTTTCGACACGTTGATGAAGGGGCGGACCTCCTTTGTGGTGGCGCACCGACTTTCGACCATTCGCACCGCGGACACCATTCTCGTCATGAACGCGGGACATATCGTCGAACAGGGCCGACACGAGGAATTATTGGAGAAAAAAGGTTTTTACTATAAACTGTATAACAGCCAATTCAGTTGAGAGGGGCGCTATGTCCGAGAAAAAGAGAAAAAACAGAGGCAGCGTTTACAGAAACGCCGTTCAGCTCGTGGCCGTGGGCGCGGTGACGGGGATTTTTGCCGGCGCGGTGGTCACGCTCTATAATTTATTCGCATCGTCGGGAGAGGAGATTTCTCGCGATATTTACGCCTACATTCGTCAAAATCCCGTCTTTATTCCTTTGCTTTTCGTCGTATTGGCTCTGGGCGCGTTCCTGTTGAGCGCGGCGGTGCGGCTGGTCCCCATGATCAAGGGCAGCGGGATTCCGCAGACGGAGGGTGCGACGCGCGGCATTATCCGCTTTCGGTGGTATCGGGAAGCGGTGGCGATGTTCGCCGCCAGCCTTCTAAGCATTTTCATGGGCCTTTCCGCGGGCAGCGAAGGTCCCAGCGTGGAGATCGGCGGCGCCTGCGGCGACGGAGTCGCGTGCATGCTCCGCCGAAACGAAATGGTGCGGCGGTATCAGGTTACGGGCGGCGCGTGTACGGGGCTTGCGGTCGCGTTCAACGCCCCTCTGACGGGCATGGCGTTCGCCTTCGAGGAAGCGCATAAGCGCTTTACTCCCGAAGTCTTTATCTGCGCCTTTTCCTCTGTCATCATGGGGCTTCTCACCCGCACGGCGATCTATGCCATGCTGGGAAAGACGCCCGCAAATTCCTTTGCGAGCTACGTCTTTTATGAAATGCCCGTCTCCGTCTATGGCTTCGTGTTCCTTTCCGCAATCGTCTGCGGACTGTTTGGCGTGGCCTTTTATCATTCGGTGTTTCTCTGTAAAAGATTGTTCGGAAAGATCTCTTCCCCGAAACCGTGGATCAGGGATTGGATGAAAATTCTCGTCGCCGTAGTTCTCGGCGGAATTTTCTCTTTCGTCGCCGTGGACGTCATGGGCGGGGGGCATGGCCTCATCGAGGGGCTCGGAACGCACGGCGGCGCCTTTGAACCTTCCGTCTCGGGACTTTTCGGCCTGCCTTTTGTTGCGGCGCTGACCGTGGTTCTGGTCATGAAATTCGTCATTACCTGCGTCAATATGGGTGCGGGAGTGCCTTGTGGCGCGTTCATTCCCATGCTGGCGATAGGGGCGTGTATCGGAGCGCTTCTGAGTCGGGGCTGGATTGCACTCGGAATGGACGAAAAATATGCCGATCTGTTAGTCATGATTTGTATGGCCGCCTTTTTTACGACAATCGTCCGCGCGCCGATTACGGGCATCGTCATGGTCTGCGAACTGACTTGGAGCTTCTCTCCCCTCCTGCCCGTAGTCATCGGGGTATCCGTCGGGTATTTTATCGGAGATATTTCCCGCACTGACGGCATTTACGAAAAGCTGCTTTCGCTCTTTGAAAAGGAGAACGGAATCCGAGAGCGTGCTCAAAAGGAGATTTTCACGATTTCCGTGAAAGAGGGCTGTATCGCGGAGGGGCGCTCTGTCCGCGATATCCTGTGGCCCGCGGGCGCCGTCGTCACGGAAATCTCCCGCGGCGGGGCGAGAATCCTTCCCGACGGAGACACCGTAGTGCGCGGCGGAGACATTCTGACGGTCGTCTGCCGCACGGATCGGCCCGAAAAGGTGGAGGAGGATTTGCGCGACATCGCGGGCGATGAGAAACATAAAGGCAAGGAGCCGCCCGAAAACGACTGATTGAGGAATAAAAACGCAAGGGAAAAAGTCCGCCCTTTCTCTTCACGGGAAAGGGCGGACTTTCATATCCTTGCGCGGCGTCGCATACAATAAAAGGAATAAAACTTTGTAAAAAGGTGCGGCGGATGCGGTTATATAACGAAATTCTGAAAAAACTCGGCGACGGGGAGTCGGCGCTCTCTGCGGGCGCGCGGTATACCGTTCTGCCCGGCAGAGGCGGGTATTTCCAAGGCGTAAAGACGGTGAGCGAATTTTCTCCCGAACGCGTGATTCTCGGCTTCCGCCGCGTCGTTTTGGAAATAGAGGGCAGCGGCTTCGTCATCGAAAAATATTGTGACGGCGACCTCGAACTTTCGGGACGCATTTCGGAAATCCGTTCCAAGGAGGCCTGAAAAAATGCTTTTGCAAAAAATCGTCATAGAGGGAATTATGCCCGAACGCGCCCTTTCCAAGCTCCAAAGGGAGGGAATTTGCGTCTATCATGCAAAAAAACTCAAAAAAAACCAAATACTTTTGAGTGTAAAGAGAAAAGATAGCGAAAAAGTTTTTGCAATTTATCCAAATGTATGTTATAATATACCTGTATACAGTCCTTATACTGCCAAAAAGGCGGGGGCGGAGGGCTTGCTCGCCGTACTCGAATGGTCGAAAAAACGTTTGGGCGTGTTTATCGGAATTTTGCTCTTTCTTTCCTGTACGCTCGTGGCCAACCGTTTCGTTTTCCGAATCGACGTTGTCGGTACGGACGCTTACCGTCGGGAAGTATTATGCGCGCTGGAAGAGAGCGGTATCCGTACCTTTGCGCCCTATAAAAAGGGCTGTGAAGGAGAGGTGAGCGCAAAGATACTTTCCCTCAAAGACGTCAGCTATTGTTCGGTCAAAAAATCGGGCATGACGGTACGGGTGGAGGTACGTCTCAACGCCTTTTCCGAGCCGACGCCTTCCGTAGGCGATATGACGGCAAAACATTCGGGAACGCTCTTGCAGGCGGCGGTTTTAAGGGGAACGCTCCTCAAACAGCCAGGGGAGAGCGTCGAGGCGGGCGAGCCGCTGGTAGGCGCGTATTTTCTCACCGAGAGCGGTGAGCAGGTGCCCGTAACCGCAATCGCGCGCGTTTCCATCGCCTGTATATACGACGAATTTGTCGAGGCGGAGACAGAGGAAGAAGCGTTTGCGGCGGCGTATCTTGCGATAGACGGAGAGATAACGGAAAAATCCTGCGAGGAAGCGGTGGGCGGTTTTCGGGTAAAAATCGCATATACGGTCACGGAAACCATAAACTTTTAGACATAGTAGACGTACATTTTCGTTTCGGAAACGGAAAATATCGAAAAAAGGCTAATTTTAAGATATACGAGAATACGGTAATTGCATAAAGAAAATTTTTTATAGAAATCAGGAAATCGCGTCGGGGCGGGAGCGTCGGCGTATCGGAGGAGTTTATTACGGCACACATCAGACAGGCAATCGACACGAAATCTGTGGACAGGCTGTCCCGAATTTTAGGCACGTTCGACGAAAATCTCACACTTCTTTCCAGAGAATTGAATCTCGTTTCCTATGTGGAGGGAGTAAAAATCATTCTCGAAGGGGAGGAGCGGGACGTCGCGTGCGGCGAGGAGGTAATTTCCGCGCTTCTCACGTTTGCGGAGTCGGGGGAGAGCGTGGATAAGGGGCGGCTCGTATATTGTATCGAGCTGGCGAAGGAAGGCCGCGTGGGGGATATTCTGGGCATTTTGGAAGGAGTGGTCGCCGTCACCTCCCGCGGGAAGCAGATCAAGTGCAAGACGGTAGGGCAAAAGCAGTACGTGGAGGCGATCAAAAAGAATACGGTGGTATTCGGCGTAGGGCCTGCGGGTACGGGAAAGACGTATTTGGCGGTATGTCTTGCGGTTGCGGCGTTCAAGAGCAAGCAGGTTGAAAAAATTATACTCACGCGCCCCGCGGTGGAGGCGGGGGAAAAGCTGGGCTTTCTGCCGGGGGATTTGCAGACGAAGGTAGACCCGTATCTTCGGCCGCTGTACGACGCCTTGCAGGAAATGCTGGGCATGGAGACGTATGCAAAACTCATGGAAAAGGGAGTCATCGAGGTGGCGCCGCTCGCGTACATGCGCGGAAGGACGCTTTCGAACGCCTTTATTATCCTCGATGAAGCGCAGAATACGACAAAGGAACAGATGAAGATGTTTCTGACCCGTATGGGCGAGGGCAGCAAGACGGTGGTCACGGGGGACGTGACGCAGGTGGATTTGCCCGAAGGCAAGACGAGCGGGCTCGTGCATGCGGTGAAGATACTCAAAAACATAGAGGGAATCGGGATTTGCCGATTGACGGATAAGGACGTCGTACGGCATCCGATGGTCATGCGGATTATCCGCGCGTATGAAGCGGACGCGGAAAAATTCCGCGGCAGGGCGCAGAAGAAGGAGAGGAACGAAGGATGAACATTCGAGAAGGCGAATCGGTTTGGACAAAAAAGGAAATCGTAAAGAGCGCGCTTTTGTATGTGCTTCATTTTATCATACTCATTCTCATCGCGGCCGTTTTGCTGCTGGGGGATAAATTCGACCGTTTTTCCCAAACGATTAAGGAAAATCAGGCCAATTATCTCTATATGGTATTTTGCATTTTTCTGCTCGTCCTGATTACCTATTTTTATTATTTCTTTGAGGATAGGCGGATGCTCGTCGGCGGAAAAAATATCGCGCTGATTTTTACCGTTCTCGATTTGAGTCTCATCGTATCCTTCCTGTTTGGAAAATACGTTCATATTTACGCTCGGCCGGTAGCGCTCGCCGCGCTGCTCGTGTTCGTGCTGGTCGGCCGCAGGGACGCCATTTTTATGAATATGATCTGCGCCATTTTAATGTTCGTCGTCGATAATTTCTCCGACGGGACCGCGGCTGCCAATAACGTCTATTCTTCCTTCATCATCGCTTTTTCCGCGGGCATGATTGCCATTTTCTTCGGAAATAAGGCCAAGACCCGCTTCCAAATCGTCGGAATCGGCCTGATTATCGTCATTCCCGTCGATTTTATCATTTTCCTTTTGGAGGTCTCCGGGCTTTCGAGCAGCGGTTCGGGAGCTGCGACGGCCGTCACGGGTATCGAAAAAATTTTCCAGCAGATGGGCTACGGCCTCTTGGGCGGAATCATGTCCGCCGTGCTGTTTTTGGCGATTTTACCCGTGTTCGAATCCCTGTTCAACTGCCTGACGGTGTTCCGCCTGCGCGAATTGACCAGCTCGGACGCCAAGCTGCTCAAAAAGCTCAAAGAGGAGGCGCCCGGCACGTTCAACCATTCCATGGTAGTGGCGCAGCTTGCGGAAGCATGTGCCGCAAACCTCGGGGAGGACGTGGATTACGCACGCGCGGCGGCGTTCTATCACGACGTGGGGAAATTGCACCAGCCCGAATATTTCACCGAAAATCAGGGCGAGTACAACCTTCACGACGAATTGACGCCCGAACTTTCGGCGGATATAATCCGCTCGCATACGCAGGACGGCTACGAACTCATCCGCGCCCATCATTTGCCGCAGTTTCTCGCGGACGTCGCTTTACAGCACCACGGCACTATGCCCATTCGGTATTTCTATGCCAAGGCGCTGAAAATGACGGACGGAGAATTGAATATAGAGGACTTTTCCTATCCGGGCCCCAAGCCCAAGACGAAAATCGCCGCGATCATCATGATTGCGGACGCATCGGAAGCGGTGGTGCGCGCTCTCCCCAAGCGCACGCCCGAGGAAGTGGAAAAGGCGGTGCGCGGCATTATCGAGGAACGCATGGATCTCGAACAATTCTCCGATTGCGACATCACCATGGCGGATCTGACGACGATTCGCCGCACGCTGGTGAGTACGCTGACGGGCGTGTATCACCACCGCGTGAAATACCCGTCTATCAAGTATAAGCACGCGGACGGCAAGACGACGGGCGAAAACCAATGAAGGACAATTTCCGCATTTATTCGGACGGGGAGGAGTTTTCGGCAGAGGACGCGCGGCGTCTCGAACGGGCGATGGACGGTTTCGTGAAGTCGGACGTCCCGCTCGCCGTGGAGTTTATTTTCACGGACGAGGAAGAGATCCGACGACTCAACCGCGAGCTCCGCTCTACTGACAGGGTGACGGACGTTCTGAGTTTTCCCGCTCTGGACGGCATCAAGGGAAAGGCGCTGAAACGGCGGGATTACCCCTGCGACATCGACGACGAAGGGAATTTGTTTGTCGGCTCGATAGCGGTCTGCAAGAAGCGTGCGGCGGAGCAGGCGGAGGAATACGGGCACTCCTACCGTAGGGAGCTGAATTACCTGCTCGTTCACGGAATCATGCACTGTCTGGGTTACGACCACATGACGGAAGAAGAAAAGTCGGAAATGCGGGAAAAAGAGGAATGTATTCTCGGCAAAATGGGAATAACGAGAGAGGACTGACGAAAGAGGATTTATGAGAAGCGGATACGTAGCGGTCATCGGCAGAGCGAACGCCGGAAAGAGCACATTAATCAACGTCATGGTGGGAGAGAAAGTATCTATTGTGTCGCCCAAACCCCAGACCACGCGGGACAGGATTTTAGGCGTGATGAACGGGGAGGATTACCAGGTGGTGTTTGTGGACACGCCGGGTATTTATAAGGCGAAGAACGCCCTGACGGACATGATGATGCGGACGACGGAGGAGAGCGCGAAAGCGGTGGACTTAATTTTGTATGTCCTCGACGGCCACGAGGGCGTGCGGGAGGAAGATTTTTCCCTCATGAGGAAATACAAGGAATTGGGGCTTCCGATGGCCGTGGCGTATACGAAAATCGACATTATGCCGAAGGAGAATATTCCTCTCGACATGGCGAAGTTCGCGGATTCGGGGATCGACCTAGACGTTTTTCCCGTCTCCGCGAGGAAGGGCCGCAATATCAAAAATCTGAGGGAGTTTCTCATATCTTCCATGCCGGAGGGCGGGAAGGTATTCGAGGGAGAAATCGTGTCGGACAAGAGCGAACGCTTCATGATCGCCGAAATCATGCGCGAAAAGATTTTGCTCAAATACGACAAGGAAATCCCGCACGGAGTGGCGGTCGTCGTGAATATTTTCCGTTTGGGGGAGAACGGCGTATACGAAGTCAATCTCGACATCGTGTGCGAAAAAGCGGGGCATAAAGCCATTCTCATCGGTAAGCAGGGACGGGCCATCAAGGAGGTTTCGTCTTTCGCGCGACAGGACATGGAAAAATTTCTCGGCAAGAAGGTATTTCTCACGACGTACGTGAAAGTCAAGGAAGATTGGCGGGACAAGCCGGGGCTCATGAAGGAGTACGGCTACGAGGAATTTCGGGAAATCTGAGCGGAGCGAAACGCCTTTCTGAAAATCGTAACGTCTGATCTCCCCTTGGAAGTTTTGGGTTTCGTTCGGGAAAGGCTTATCCGTTGTTCCTCAAAAGTCTTTTAAGGTGCGTTTCGGAAAGGCTTGTCGGTTGTTCCCTTAAAAATCCTTTGGGGGCGTTTTCGGAAAAATTTTCCGTTTTTCCGCACGGCGTTTTTTCCGTATAAAATTCGGCGTTATTCCCCACCCTAACGGTAAAGGGGGAAAAGAAGAATGCACGATAAAAACGGGGATTTCGGCGCGGCGCGTCTCGCGTGGGAGATGTTCACGAAGACGGGAAATATTAGCTATTACATGCTGTATCAGGAGCTGAAATCGGAATATAAGTCCCGAAAAAAACACTGACCAAATGCAGGGAGAAGGCAGGATATGGAATTCAAGACGGACGCGTTGGTATTAAAGGCGACGGACTATAAAGAAAACGATAAACTGCTCACTCTGTTCACTCCCTCAAAGGGAAAAGTGACGGCGGGAATCCGCGGTGTCAGAAAACGTGGAGCAAAGCTCGCCTTTGCGGCTCAGCCGTTCTGTTTTGCGGAATATATCTTAGCGGAGAAGGGGGGCAGGTATACGGTGACCGCCGCCTATTTGTACGACGGCTTCTATTCTCTGCGCACGGACATCGCGCGCTATTACGCCGCATGTTCGGTTTTGGAAATCTGTAACGCTCTTCTCGTCGAGGAGGGGGAGAGCGAAGCGGTGTTCATCGCCGCGGTCGAAGCCCTCAAAGGTCTATCCCTTACGGAAGGGGACGCGGCGGAGTTGCTGCTTTCGTTTTCTTTGACCGCGTTGCATGAATCGGGGTATATGATCGATTTGGACGGCTGCGGTATCTGCGGCGGCGAAGTGAAGGGAAACGCATACTTCGACTTTGAAGCCGGTTATTTTACATGTTCGGACTGCGCATCCGGCGTTCGTGCCAGCGAATCTACTTATCAGACCCTGCGCAAATGCGCGGGGCTGTCCTATGACGAAGAAAAGACGTCAGGGGGCGGAAAACGCGCCCTCAGACTGATAAAAACATACCTCGCCGAAAAGACGGAGGAAGAATATCCGTGCTTTGGCGAATTTATCCGTCTCTGCGAATAAAAAGAGGCGCCTTTTCGGCAGGGCGTTTTTCAGAATTTCAGAGAGCGGACGGACGGGGAAGGATCAGGGAAAAACATACGCGGACCCCCGCCGCAAGCGATTTTTATGGAAAAGGTAATGGAAAAGACACAAAAACAAACGGAGAAAGCGCCCGTGACCAAAAAGGAAAAGGCGCTTCGCATGAAGGTAATTCTCAAAGAGCTGCTCGAAAAGCGGTCGTATAAATGGAATGAGCTTCTCGACGCGGCGGTAAAGGCTCATGCCGAACGTTATCCCGAAGAATCGGGCGACGTCAACGATCTGAAAGGCCGTATCGGCTCTGTGCTCAGTCTTATGGAGGACAATAAGGAAATATCGGTTAAAGACAACGTATATTCTTTGCCGATGGAAGCTAAAAAAATTTCTGACAGAGCGGAGGAGAAACAGCCGAAGGAAAAGAAAAGCAGAGGAAGAAAATCTGCGGAAAAAGTTAAATCCGGGAACGAAAACGTTTCTGCGGCTCTCAAAACGTCCGAGCCTGTCTCGGAGCCTGCTTCTGTTGCCGTTTCAGACGTTACTTCTGCGCCCGTTTCGACCGTAACTCCCGCCGCTTCTGTCGCGGCCTCCAAAGAGTCCGATACGGCGGCAGAAAAGCCCGTACCTAAAAAGCGGGGCAGAAAACCCAAGGCAAAGGCGTTGCCCGTTTTGCAGTCCGAAACCACTTCGGCCCCCGAAGCGACCGAGGTGTTGCCCGCGCAGACGGCACCCGTAAAGGAAAATGCGGAAAAATCTGCGGGGGAATCCGCTGCGAAGGGGAATTTTGCGGAAAAGATCGATTCCGCGCCCGTTTCGACCGTAACTCCCGTCATTTTTGCCGCGGCTTCCAAAGAGTCCGATACGGCGGTAGAAAAGTCCGTACCTAAAAAGCGCGGCAGAAAACCCAAGGCAACTTCGCCTGCCCTTTCCGCACCCGTTGCGTCCGCTGTATCGGGACAGTCCGATATGGCGGCGGAGAAACCCGCGCCGAAGAAGCGCGGCAGAAAACCCAAAATAAAGGCGGAACAGATTCCCGTTTCGGAGGAAAAGAAAAATACCGAAGAAAAGGGGAATACCACGGCAGAGACGAAGGAAATCGAACAGGAAGTTTCCGCGTCCGAAACGCCCGCGGCGTCGCAGACGTCAGAAGTCTCCGCACCCGGGCTTCCCGAAGCGGGGAAAACGCTGAAAGAAGTTTCTCCGAACGCTCCGAGTTTGGAGAAGGAAGCGGAAAAAGCACCCGCGGAAAAAGAAATCGTCGCAAACATCGCAAAAAATGCCGTTTCGGAAAAAGAGCTTGAAGAAAAGCGTTCCGAAAAGGCCTTGACGGTAAAACCGGAAGCGAAAGTAGCTCCGGTTTTCGATATGACGCTCCTTTTCGGCAAAAAGATGTCCGATAAAAATTCCGCAAATAAGAGCGGAAACGCGAATGTGAAACCGTCGGCGACGGCGCCCGTTTTTTCCGCGGAGAGCGTTTCGGCGGAAACGTCTGCCCCTTCCCCCGCGAAAACTTCTTCCGAAAAGGCTTCCGGCGTATCCGATTCGGCTCAATTGGCTGTGCGTTCGTTTGAGGGGACGACTTCGGATTCGGCGGCGGGTTCACCGATTCCGTCCCTTTCGAGAAAACCCGTTTTGCCCGAGTTTGCCTTTTTGGGCAACGCGGGACTGAAAAACTCTGCGGAAAAAGCTGAAAAAGTTTCTTCTGCCAAGGATATGCGCGCGGAGTCTTCGGTTTCTTCCGCCTCCGAAAAATCTGCCGAGCGCCGTTCTCCCGCCGAGCGGAGAGAACGTGCGGAACAGAAATCCTCGCGTTCGGGAAATACTCCGTCGGAAAACAATCGGAGTGCGAGCCCCCGCGTCGAAACGTCCGCACGGCAGACGGTTTCCGCGCAGACTAGTCAAATTCGGCCTGTTTCTGCGTCAATATCCGCGTCGGCGACCTCGTCGCAGTCAAATTCGGGAACAGCTTCGGGAGAGGCGGCGTCGGTCCGGCCCAAGGCGAATACGGCGCGCGACGGCAGACAGAACCGCCGCGGTAGGGGAACGGCGGAGCCCGCGGCTCCCGCGACGGAAGAAGAGGCCTTAAAAGCGGAATTTCTCAAACGGCTCAGGAGCTTGGGCGGAGATTATTTTGAGTATTATTCCGTATACCTGCTGGAAAGATATTCGATGAAAAACGGCAGGCGTCTGGAAGGGATGAAAGTGTCGGGCGGAGAGCGCGACGGCGGTATCGACGGGGAGATTACGCTCACCGACAAATTCGGATTCCGCGAGACCATCTACATACAGGCGAAGAACTGGGATCCTTCCAAAGGGAAGGTAGAATTGTGGGTGGTCGGAGAGACATTGTTGCAGCAATTTATCGGCGCGGTTGCGTGCCGTCAGGCGAAAGAGGGCGTCCAGCATAGCCGCGGGATTTTCGTGACGACGTCGCACTTTACGCCCGAGGCGAAAGAGATTCTCGAACGCATGTCGGATAAATTCGTCGGCTATGACGGAGACGACGTATTTGAGGCGGCGAAGGAATGTTCTTTCGGTCTCAGGCAAAAGGACGGCGTTTGGACGTTAGACGAGGAACTCCTTTCGGGCGGAAAGGCCTTTTTCAATCTGCTGTAAGCGCATTTCCGCCGCGGAAACGCGGGATTGCTCGGACGGAGAGCTTGAAAAAAGACGAGACGGCGAGTCGAAAGGCCTCGCCCGTCTCGTTTTTTCGGGCAAAAACGCCTCGAAGCGTAAAAAATTTTGATAAAAATGCGAAAAAATCCGAAAAAGCTCCCGCGAAAGACTTGATATTTCTCGCGTTTTGTATTAGAATGAATTATGGTAAAAAATACAAGGTCCCGACGGACCGGTAACCATTGAAAACGATAAAGTAAATAATCAGATGGAGGAAATAATCAACTATGGCAAAAAAGTATTGCTACCTCTTTACAGAGGGTAATGCGAAAATGCGCGAGCTTCTCGGCGGTAAGGGCGCCAATCTTGCGGAAATGACCGGCCTCGGCCTTCCGGTTCCTCAGGGCTTCACCATTTCCACGGAGGCCTGCACGCAGTATTATGAGGACGGCAGACAGATCAATCCCGATATTCAGGCGGAAATCCTCACCTACATCGAGAAGATGGAAAAGATTACGGGCAAGAAATTCGGCGATCTCGAAAACCCGCTTCTCGTTTCCGTCCGCTCCGGCGCGAGAGCTTCCATGCCCGGCATGATGGACACCATTTTGAACCTCGGTCTCAACGAGACGGTCGTCGAAGTCATCGCCAAGAAATCGGGCAATCCCCGTTGGGCGTGGGACTGCTACAGAAGATTTATCCAGATGTATTCCGACGTCGTCATGGAGGTCGGCAAAAAATATTTCGAGCAGCTCATCGATAAGATGAAGGAAGAAAAGGGCGTCACGCAGGACATCGAGCTCACCGCAGACGACCTCAAAAAGCTCGCCTCCGAGTTCAAAGCGGAATATAAGGCGAAAATCGGCGTAGACTTCCCCGACGACCCGAAAGAACAGCTCTTCGGCGCAATCAAAGCGGTGTTCCGTTCGTGGGACAACCCCCGCGCGAACTATTACAGAATGCAGAACGACATTCCGTATAGCTGGGGCACGGCGGTAAACGTACAGATGATGGCGTTCGGCAACATGGGCGATACGTCGGGAACGGGCGTGGCGTTCACGCGCGACCCCGCCACGGGCGAAAAGAAGCTCATGGGCGAATTTTTGATGAACGCGCAGGGCGAAGACGTCGTTGCGGGCGTCCGTACCCCCATGCCTATCGCAAAGATGGCGGAGGTCATGCCCGAATGTTACGCGCAGTTCCAGGAAATCTGCAAGACCCTCGAAAACCATTACCGCGATATGCAGGATATGGAGTTCACGATCGAGGACAGAAAACTCTACATGCTCCAAACCCGTAACGGCAAGCGCACGGCGCAGGCCGCAATCAAAATCGCCTGCGACCTCATCGACGAGGGCATGATTACCGAACAGGAAGCGCTCATGCAGATCGATCCCAAGACGCTCGACGCGCTCCTTCACCCTCAGTTCGACGCGAAGGCTCTGAAAGCGGCGAAGCCCGTCGCTTCCGCGCTTCCCGCATCTCCCGGCGCCGCCTGCGGCAGCATCGTGTTCACGGCCGAGGACGCCGTCGAAGAAGGCAAGAAGGGCAAGAAGGTCGTGCTCGTGAGATTGGAGACCTCCCCCGAGGACATCGAAGGCATGCACTATGCGCAGGGTATTCTGACCGTCCGCGGCGGTATGACCTCCCACGCGGCTGTCGTCGCGCGCGGCATGGGCACCTGCTGTGTCTCCGGCTGCGGCGACATCAAAATGGACGAGGAAAACAAGAAATTTACTCTCCACGGAAAGGTCTATAAGGAAGGAGACGTCATCTCCCTCGACGGTTCCACGGGAAACATTTACGGCGAAGCGATTCCCACGGTCGCGGCGGACACTTCCAGCGGCTATTTTGGGAGAATCATGCAGCTCGCGGATAAATATAAGGCGCTCGGTGTAAGGACGAACGCGGATACTCCCAAGGACGCGAAGCAGGCGGCGGCGTTCGGTGCGCAGGGCATCGGTCTTTGCCGTACCGAGCACATGTTCTTCGATCCCGACAGAATCGGCGCGTTCCGCGAAATGATTTGCGCGGATACGGTGGAGGAGAGAGAGGCCGCGCTCGCGAAAATCGAGCCCATGCAGCAGGCGGACTTTGAAGGTTTGTTCGAGGCGCTCGGCGGGTATCCCGTGACCATTCGTTTCCTCGATCCGCCCCTTCACGAGTTCGTTCCCACCGAGGAAGCAGACATCGAAGCGCTCGCAAAGACGCAGGGCAAGACGGTCGCGCAGATCAAGCAAATCATTTCCGATTTGCACGAATTTAACCCGATGATGGGGCATAGAGGCTGCCGTCTTACGGTCACCTATCCCGAAATCGCGGTGATGCAGACGAAAGCGGTCATCAAGGCGGCAATCAACATCAAGAAGAAGCATAAGGATTGGAACATCATTCCCGAAATCATGATTCCCCTGACGGGCGAAGCGAAGGAAATGAAGTTCGTGAAAGATATCGTCGTCAAGACGGCGGACGAAGTCATCGCCGCGGCGAAAGCGGATCTCAAATACGAGGTCGGCACCATGATCGAAATTCCGAGAGCGGCGCTCACGGCGGACGAAATTGCGAAGGAAGCGGAATTCTTCTGCTTCGGAACGAACGATTTGACGCAGATGACGTTCGGGTTCTCCCGCGACGACGCCGGCAAGTTCCTTCCCGCGTACTATGCGAATAAGATTTACGAATCCGATCCGTTCGCACGTTTGGATACCATAGGCGTAGGCAAGCTCATGGAAATGGCGGTGGAGCTCGGCCGTAAGACCCGTCCCGGCATGTCCTGCGGTATCTGCGGCGAACACGGCGGCGATCCTTCTTCCGTGGAATTCTGCCATAAGATAGGCCTCACCTATGTTTCCTGCTCGCCTTACCGCGTACCTATCGCAAGACTTGCGGCGGCGCAGGCGAATATCCGTAATCCGAGGGGCTAAGATTTAGCGCCGAAAAGCGGTAAAAATTCAATTTTTAATTAAAAAATTAAGTTTTAGTAGTCATTCTTTTCGAAGAATGACTACTTTTGTTCTCTTAAAAATCTCTTGCAAAGCCAAAAATCGGTCAAAAAAACGGGGTGGTTCCTAAAATTTTACATTTTTCTGTATCTACTGATATGGGTAAAAAAGGGCGACAAAAAGGAGGTTTTTTATGAAAAATTACAAATTAATCATTGAATATTACGAAAAAGGCAATAAACAAGAGCAAATCGCTACTCTTTGCAGTTGTTCCCGAATGACTGTTTTTACCGTGCTAAAGCGTTTTCGAACTCTAGAACTTAATTATGATGACGTAAAGTCAATGAGTGAAGAAGAAATTTATTATTTATTATTTCCCGAAAGGGCGAAAGCAGGGGAAGGGTATTTAATCCCCGATTTTCAGTGGGAAGAGTTTCAAATGTGTAAGCATCAATCTTCTATAAGGCTTTGTTGGCGTAGATATTGCAAACGTGCCGCGAAACAAAACTTGATGGCATATAGTTGGAAATGCTTTATAACATTATATAACGCGTATCGAAAACCGAAGATTGTGGTTGAAGACCCAAACGACAAAATTCGTAACAAGTTAAAAGACTTTAACTTTTTATTATCTTGTTGTCCGCGTGGAAGTATAAACTATCAAGTAATCCAACGCAAAAAGGAAGAGTGGCTCAAATCCTTAAAACTCGAAGAAGATAAAATCTTAGACGACGAGTAATTGAATAATCAACTAAAAGGTTAGGACAAAGACGATCTAACCTTTTAGTTTATGTGTTGTTTTAACCAAACAAGCACGAAACACTTATTCAACGTAGTGTTTTGCGTAAAAACAGTTAAAATTCATATTTTTTATACCTAAAATGCTTTAAAAACATTGTTTTTTCTTCGGAAATTATGCAAATCAGGTATAGTATTACTAAACATTAACCAAATTGACACAAACCACTTGACTTTTGTAGTGTTTTATGTTAAAATGGTTAAAATTAGTTTTGAGGATATATAAATGGCAAAATTTATTCCTTATACGTTTACAAAAAAGGACGTAATAGGCAATTTTATAAATGATAAACAATACGAAAATTGGATAGCGGGGCAAGTTCGTTCTAAAAAAGTTGTTAAAGTTCGCAACGGATTATACGTTCAAGTTGACGTGTCGGGATATCCGCTTACGACAAAGTTTGAGCTTGCTACAAAAATAGCTGAAGATGCTTGCGTGTGCTATCATTCTGCTTTTGAATATTTTGGCGTGGCTAATCAAGTTTTTAATACCGTAACGGTTGGTAGTAAAAAACGATTCAACGATTTTACTTTTGACGATATAGACTACGTTCGTAAACCTCTAAAACACGACGTTCAAATTATGAATATAGTAACCGCCGCGGTTCGCGTAACTTCGCTTGAACGTACGGTTATTGACTGCCTTGACGATATTGATGCAGGTGGTGGAATTGATGAAATCTTAAATGCGCTTGACCAAATTCGTGTTTTAGACGAAACAAAATTGCTTGAAACGTTAAAAGCATACGATTCGGTATTCCTTTATCAAAAAGCAGGCTACGTATTAGAACATTTTCAAGACAAATTTATGCTGACCGATTCGTTGAAGAATGTAAAAGCAAACTAACCAATCAGATAAAATATTTTTTACAAGACGAGTATAAAGAGATAGAGTTTAATTCTAAGTGGAAACTTATGGCTCCTAAAAATCTTAAATCTCGACTAAACGGAGGATATTGATGGAATTCTCAAGACAATACTTGACAAGACTTGCCCAAAAATCTAACTTTATAAAAGATACGTTGGAAAAGGTTTTACGTCTTTCTGAAATATTAAAATTCTTAAACAGCGACGTTGTTTTTAAAGATAAACTTGCTCTGAAAGGCGGTACGGCAATCAATCTAACTGCTGTAGAACTTCCTCGCCTTTCGGTTGATATCGATTTGGATTTTACCGTAAACGTTAGCAGGGACGAGTTGCCTGAAATTAAAGAAAAGTTCAAAAAACGCCTAACCGACTATATGTGGCAGGAAGGCTATTCACTTGCAGATTCTCGCGACCATTTCGCTTTAACTTCGTTCTTATTTAATTACATTAATAACGCAGGCAATCGTGACAATATAAAGGTTGAAATTAACTTCTTGGATAGATGCCACGTTTTACCGCTTGAAAAGAAGAAAATTTTAACGAAGGGTATAGTAGAAGATTTTGAAGTTTTAACCTTAAACACTACTGAACTATATGCAAGTAAAATTAACGCTCTTCTTTCACGTGCTACGCCAAGAGATTTATACGACGTAAACGCTATGATAGAAAATAACGTTATAAAAGATACGGAACTTCTTAGAAAATGCCTTGTATTTTATAATGCTATCGGTGGGGATTACGATATTAAAGAGTTGGATTACAAAAACGTAGAAAGATTAGATTATAAAAAATATAAAACTCAATTAAAACCCGTTATATCCAAAGACGATAAGTTCGACATTGAAAAAGCAAAGGAAAGAGTTATAGCTTATGTGAAAGAATTGCTCGTTTTGACGGATAGCGAAAAAGAGTTTTTATCTAAACTAAAAGAAAAAGTTTACGCTCCTGAATTGTTGTTTGATAACGAAGAAATCGTAGCGAATATAAAACATCACCCCGCCGCACTTTGGAGAACAAAAGAAAATAATTAAATATGACGGAAACTGTCATATTTACTGTGCTAAAATCAAAGTGATTTTAGCAAACCAAGGAGAACCTATGGAAAACAAAGGATATATTTATATACTAACAAATCCATCTTTTAAGGAATATGTTAAAATTGGCTATGCTGATAATGTTGAAAACCGTGTAAGACAGTTAAACAATAGCGAATGTACGCCATTTGCTTTTAGAGTTTATGCAACGTATGAGGTTGAAGACCGTTTAACTGACGTTAATTTACATAAGTTAATTGACCAACTTAATCCAAATTTACGCTCTATAGATAACGTTAATGGTAAAAAGCGTGTAAGGGAGTTTTACGCAATGAGTCCAGAGCAAGCTTATTCTATATTGGAAGGCATAGCTCTTTTAGGTGGACGTAAAAATAGACTTAAGTTGTGGAACGTAACCGAAGAAGAACGCAAAGATATTGAGGTTGCGCAGGAAATAGAAGAAGAACATATCGAAAGGCTTTCACCTTTTGCTTTTTCAAAGTGCAACATTGCAAAAGGAACAAAAATTATGTTTGTTTGCCGCGGAAATGAAAACTCTGGTGCAGAATGTACTGTTGTAGATGACAAAACGGTAGAATATAAAGGCAAGAAATATTCGCTTTCAAGTTTAGCAACAGAACTTCTTGGTGCTATACATGGTGTCGCTGGACCTAGATATTTCAAATATAACGGCGAATGGCTTTGGAAAATCCGTGCTAAATTAGAAGGAAGAGCTGTTTCAAATCGTCTTGATGACGTGTGGATTATTCCCTGCAATCCAAAATTATATGATATTGTTGGAGCTTTCAATAATTTGGATGTTATAGAGTGGAGTCAACCAAATAATACAGCCATAGGTGACACGGTTTATATTTATGTTGGCGGAGAATTCAAGTCAATTATGTATAAATGTGAAGTTACTGCAATGGATTTATATGGAAATAGGGCGCAAGACGACATCGAATATTATCACGGATTAGAAAAACGAGAAGATGTTCGCTATATGAAATTAAAACTTATTGAAAAATACAGCGAAGGACAATATCCATTAGAAGAACTTAGAGAAAAGGGCTTAACTAGTGTTCAAGGTAGAAGCAAAGCAACGCCACAGTTGTTAAAATATTTAGAGCAATAAGCAATATAAAGGAGACGTTATGTCAAATTTTGATTTCTTACAAAAAGAATGGCCGTTAGTGGCAAAGCTTGCGCAAACGGCAGAAAATTACATATATGATGATCCGAATTCGTGTTTGATAAAACTCGGAATGTTAGCTGAACACATTGTAAGCTACATTGTTGATGTCAATGGTATTGTTATGCTCGAAGATGCAAACACGCAGGCAGATAAAATTCGTCAATTGAAAGCAAAAGCGCTTTTACCAAGGGACATTGATGATATTTTATACGGATTAAGAAAGGCAAGAAATGAAGCGGTTCACGCAAATTTAGATTCGTTTGAACGTGCTTGTTTAATGCTTGAACTTGCTTACAAATTATGCATATGGTTTAATGCGACTTACGGTACGACTATTGTTGAATATAGCGAATACATTTTGCCAGAAAAGGCTCCGAATTATGCTGAAATTATTGAGCAGCAAGAAGCGGAAATATTTAAACTAAAGAGCATCGCAACGATTGCACCGATTAAGCATAAATCGACAGTTCAACAAAACCGAAGAAAGTCTGAACAAAACGCTAAATTGATGACTCTTTCAGAAAAAGAAATTCGCTTTTTCATTGACGAGCAATTAAGAAAGGCTGGTTGGGAAGCTGATACCCAATCAATAAGATATAGTAAGGGGACAAGACCGATAAAAGGTCGCAATATGGCAATAGCGGAATGGCCGACTAATTCTTCAGCAATGAAGAAGGGGTATGCAGATTATGCTTTGTTTGTTGGTGAACAGCTCGTTGGTTTGATTGACGCGAAAAAGCCAGCAGAAGACGTAGCGTCAACGATTGACGTGCAAATTAAAGACTATGCAAAAAATATTAAGCCCGAACACGCTATTTATGTTATAGATAACTGGTTTGGGTATAGCGTACCATTCTTGTTTGCAACCAACGGCAGACCGTATTTGGAACAACTCAAAACAAAATCGGGCATCTGGTTTTTGGATGCGAGAAAGCCGTCAAATATTTCTTATCCTATCCGCAACTGGTTTAGCCCTGACGATTTGATGGCAAAATTAAAGCATAACGTAGAAGAAGCCAACGAAGCATTGACCGTTTCTGATGATTCTTATATGACAGACTCTAACGGACTTAATTTGCGTGATTATCAAATTAAAGCAATTAATAAAGTATCGCAGGCAATCATTGACGGTCAGCAAAATGTATTGATTGCGATGGCAACGGGTACTGGTAAAACGAGAACCGTCCTTGGGCTTATCTATAAAATGCTTGAAAGCAAGCGTTTTAAGCGCATTTTATTCCTTGTGGATAGAACTGCACTTGGCGGACAAGCCATGGATACCTTTAAGGACGTGAAGCTTAAAGAACTCCAAACGCTTTGTCAGATTTACGATGTAAAAGATATTGAGGATAGAACGGTAGACATTGAAACGAAAGTAAGCGTTTCAACCGTTCAAGGATTATTAAAGCGCACGATTTTAGCGGAAAAACCTGAACTCACTTCGGGCGCGTTTGACTTGATTATCGTTGATGAAGCGCATCGCGGTTATATTCTTGATAAAGAAATGACCGAAGATGAATTGCTTTACGATTCACAAGATGATTATTTGAGTAAATATAAACAGGTTATCGAATATTTCGATGCGGTAAAAGTTGGTTTAACCGCAACGCCTGCCTTGCACACCACGCAAATTTTCGGTTCGCCTGTGTTTACGTATAGTTATCGTGAAGCGGTAATTGACGGATGGTTAGTTGATCACGATCCGCCGTATATAATAAATACCGATTTTAATACAAGCACTGTAACGTTTAAAAAGGGCGAGCAACTTGGAATGTTTGACCCCAATACGGGTGAACTTATCAATGGTGAAACCTTACAAGACGAATTAGATTTTGACGTGGCGGATTTTAATAGAACGATTGTTCTTCCCGACCATACGAGAAAAGTTTTGCAAGAAGTTTCTAAATATATTAACCCAGAAAGTCGTGAAAAAACTCTAATTTTTGCAGTAAACGATAATCACGCAGATAACATTGTAACCACATTGCGAGAAATATATAAAGAGTGGGGCGTTTCAAATGATGCTATTGTAAAAATTACTGGTAAAACAGCAAGCGGTAACAAAAAGAAGATTGAACAGGTTATCAAACAGTATAAGAACAACCAATATCCTAATATTGCAGTAACGGTAGATTTGTTGACAACTGGTATAGACGTTCAGTCAATTTGCAATCTTGTGTTTATGC
>ERZ1673702.349-NODE-349-length-70819-cov-6.165197_pt1 | contig 70819 bp, 48 predicted proteins | sample MGYA00580232_ERZ1673702 | MGnify/ENA primary metagenome ERZ1673702 (study PRJEB41218, sample SAMN15661792) | gut metagenome | host: Homo sapiens | place: Canada: London | collected 2015-08-20/2019-03-30 | study: EMG produced TPA metagenomics assembly of... | reverse complement strand
CACATTTGAAAAATCGGAAACTTCTCTCGAAATCCTTGAAGGTGATACGAATGATTCAGAAGGTTTGTTCGCAAGTTGTACCGCTCTCAGGGAAGTAGTTTTCCCGAACGGTCTGACCACGATAAGCAGAGGCATGTTCTGGGGCTGTGCGGCTTTGGAAAAGGTATTTATTCCCAATACCGTGACCTCCATAAAATCCCTGGCTTTTTACAACTGTAAAAATCTTGCCACACTTACTTTTGAGGAAGGCGGAACGGCGAGCCTCGAAATAGAGGACGGGGTCAGAACGGATGCAAGCGGTTCGGCTCAGGTTTCTTACAGCAGTCCGTTTGCCGGTACCGAAAGTCTCGAAACCCTCAAGCTTCCCGAAAGAACGACAGTCATCGGCAACTATGCGTTCGCTGCTCATAAAGCGCTGAAAAACATTACTATCCCTGCAACGCTTCAAAAGATCGGAGAAGGGGCATTTACGGGGTGCAAAACTTTAACTTCTATCAGTTTCCCCGAAAATTCCGCTCTGACGACGATCGGTAAAAACGCTTTCCAAAAATCCGGACTGACGAGCGTGAGTCTTCCTTCCGGATTGACGGAATTGGGGGCTTACGCTTTCAGCGAGACGGCGATAGGACAAATCGTTATTCCCGCCGGTATCAATACGCTGGGAGAAGGCGTGTTCTTTAAAAATCTGTCTTTGAAAACGGTAACGTTTGCCGAAAACAACAGCTTAAAAGCAATTGAAAAGAATGCGTTCGCCGGCTGTTCGGCGTTGACGGAAATCGTAATTCCCGCCACCGTCACGACAATCGGAGAGACGGCTTTCCAAAGCTGTGAATCCCTGACGAAAATCGAATTCCAAGAGGGAAGCCATATCGCTTCGATAGAAAAACTTGCGTTTTCCTATACGGGAATAACTTCGTTCACCTTCCCCGAAAGTTCTTCCGATATAGAATTGGGAATTAAATTATTCGCGGGATTAGAGCTCGAAGAGATATATCTTTCCAATTCCGTTACGAAGATCGATGGAATTTTTGAAGAATGTTTGTCTATCGGAGAAATCAAGATAGCCAACGGACATGAAAATTTCTGGTCGGACGGCGAGACTCCCATTATTTACAATAAAGATAAAACTTCGATGGTGTATATTTACGGCGAAATCGAAGGCGAATTCGTCGTTCCGGAAGGAATGACCTCTATCGGGGCAAGTGCTTTTGCCGCTCAGACGAAAATTACGGGACTCGTCCTTCCGAGTTCGTTGCAACAGATCGGAGATTCGGCGTTCAAGGGCTGTACGGCTCTCCAAACGATCCGCTTTGAAGGTAATAGCAACCTTTTGACAATCGGTGCAAATGCCTTCTCCGGCTGTACCTCGCTCGAAGCGATTGCCGTTCCCGACGGGGTGACCGAAATCGGAAATTCGGCATTTAACGGCTGTACTTCTTTGACTTCCGTTTCCGTTCCGGATTCGGTGACAACGATCGGCAGTTCTGTTTTCGAGGGGAATACCTCCCTCAATAGAGTTTCTTTGGCAAGCGGACTCGTTACGCTCGGGAAAAATATGTTCAAAAATTGTACGGCTCTTGAAACGATTGAACTTCCTACGAATGTAGACATCCCCGAAGCCCTGTTCGACGGTTGCACGCAGCTCGTTACCGTTAAGCTGCCGACTTCGTTCGGCTCAATCGGCGATAAAGCATTCCAGAATTGCGAGCTCCTTGCGTGGGGCGAAGAAGGTCTCAAACTTTCGGGTGAGCTAGTTTCCATAGGCAGTAGCGCATTTTCGAACAACGCGGCGCTCACGAAAGTGACTTTCCCTACCAGCTTGGAAAAGATCGGCAGCAACGCGTTCAAAAATACGGGGCTTGTAGAGGTATTTATTCCGAAGTCGGTAACGGATTTCGGAACCCGCAGCAGTAGTACTAACGTGTATACTGTTTCGACTTCTGTCTCCGTGTTCAGCGGCTGTGTAAATTTGACGAAAGTAACGTTTGAAGCGGGCAGCACGCTGGAAGCGATCGCCGCATCGGCATTTTTGGATTGCGAGAAACTCAATGAGATTGTTTTGCCGAGTAATTTGGAGCTCATCGGAAACAGTGCATTCAAGAATACGGCTTTGACGACGTTTACAGTTCCTTCAACCGTGACAACGGTCGGCAGCAGTGTCTTCGAGGGGTGTCTTGCTTTGACGAGCGTCACTTTCGAGGATCCGGAAGGTTCGCCTTCGTCGCTCAAAACGCTCGGGAAGAGCATGTTCAAGGATTGTTCAAACCTCGCGACGGTGAAATTGCCTGAGTCTTTGACGTCTTTGGGAACATATACTTTCCAGAACAGCGGAATCACCTCGATAGAAATTCCGGCGAATGTGGATAAACTGACGGCATACGGTTCAGCGTCCTATATATTCGACGGATGCAGGAAGCTGGAAACCGTCACGTTTGCGGAGTATGCAGACGGAGAAAGCTATCTGACGGAAATCGGTCAATATACGTTCCAGGGCTGCACCGCGCTGAAAACAATCGATCTGCCTTCTTCTTTGACGGGAATCGGACAGGGCGCCTTTTTAGGCAGCGGGCTTACGACAATTAAAATTCCCGCATCCGTAGAAAAGTGCGGCAACAATGTATTCCAAGACTGCAAAGATCTCGCCTCGGTCGAATTTGAAAAAGATAAAGACGGAGAAACGCTGATTGGGTACATTACTATCGGCATGTTCCAAAACTGTGTATCGCTCACGAGCTTTACCGTTCCCGACAGCGTGACGTATATCAATGACAAAGCGTTTGAAAATACCGGAATTACCGAATTTTTCATCGGGAAAAATGTGGAGACTCTCGGAAAGAACGGCATCAATCCGTTCGGCGGCTGTATGTCCCTGACGAAAATCACGGTGGACGAAGAGAACGAAACATTTGCGGTCACCGACCAAGGCGCTTTAATTCAAGGCAGTACGCTCATTTGTTATCCCGCAGGGCTTTCGGGCACGGAGGGCAAGCTGAAACTTTCCGACCTCACTTGCGGCGAAGAAAAAGTAGCTATCAAGACGCTCTATTCCAAAGCGTTCTACGGGTGCGATAAGCTCACGGAAATTATTCTTCCCGAAACGCTTACGACGATTAATGATCGCGCGTTTGAAAACTGTACGAACCTTACGAGTATCGCCATTCCCGATTCCGTAACTACAATCGGAGATGAGGAGGGGTTCGTATTTGCCGGATGCACTTCGCTGACGGAAATCACGTTCGGGGAAAATTCCGAATTGAAGACAATCAACAAAGCTGTGTTCAGCAATATTCTTTCGGTTGAGACGCTCGTCATTCCTGCAAGCGTGACGAAGATTGGCGCTAATGCTTTTGAAAATTCCGGCTTTATCGAAGTGACGATTTTAGGAAAGCTGACAAGTGTCAGCAGTTATATGTTCCAAAATTGCAGAGCTCTCGAAACCGTTACATGGGCAGAGGGAACCACGACGACGGGACAATATACTTTCCGAGGATGTACCAGCCTTACCACTGTCACACTGCCCTCTACTTTGACCGAGATAGGCAATTATGCTTTCGATTATTTCGAGGACGACAACGACGAGATTTTCGGATGTACGTCTCTCAAACAGATCACGATTCCCGAGAAAGTTACTAAAATAGGAAATTATGCGTTCCGCGGGAGCGGGCTCACGAGCGTAATAATTCCCGCAAGCGTGACGTCGATCGGATCGAGTGCTTTTGCCGAATGTACCGCGCTTACTTCGTTGGAGTTTGAGGATACCGAAGAAAAGCCCAGTAAGCTGACCAAGACGGGTTCGTCGAATTTCAAAAATTGCACCGCCTTGAAAACAGTGAAGCTTCCGAAATCTCTGACGGAACTCGGCACTTCGACATTCAATGGCTGCACGGCTTTGGAGAGTATAATAATTCCCGATTCCGTGAAAAAATTGGGGAATTCTGTTTTCGAGGCCTGTACTTCATTGGTAAACGTGACGCTTCCCGAGTCTCTTACGGAAATCGGTTCGTCGGCTTTTGAAGGATGTACCGCACTTGCAAGTTTGACAATTCCCGAAGGCGTAACCAAGATCGGACAATATGCTTTCAGCGGCGCCGCTTTGACGGAATTCACAATTCCGGATTCTGTAACGAACATCGGCAAATTTGCTTTCGAAAACTGCGTTTCCATGCCGAGCATCTTTATTCCCAAGACTGTGACGACTCTCGACGTAAACGTATTTGCGGGCTGGACGGCCGGCCAAACCATCTATATCGAATTTACCAAAGAGGAAGTTGAAGAATTGGTCAAAAATGGGGATTGGGGCGCAAATTGGGCGTATAACTGCGGCGCTCCGATTGTCTATGGCGCTACGGAGGACTCTATCCCTAAAAACTGAATAAAGAAAAAAACTTATAATGCAATAGCCGCCGGTAAACCTAAATTTACCGGTAGGCTATTTTGCAATTTTTAGTCGAATTTAATTTACTTTGATAAGAAAAAGTGATATAATAAAAAGACTAAATGCGAAAATCAAATCACAATGCCATTTTTTGGATGGCAAAGGAGATGCTGATGGCAGGTGAATTATTCAAAAAATATTATTCCCGTCTGGCAAAAGAAGGATTTTTGAAGGCTCTGGTATGTGGACTCATCATAGGGTTTTCTCTGCTTTTAATATCCGCGGCCGTATTCTGGCTGGCTGATATTGAGAGATTCTGGCTGTGTATCGTGCTTTGGGCGGTCGCAACGGCGACGGCTACGCCAATCTTTTATTTTAAGGCCTTTCGTCCTACGATTAAAGCAATCGCAAAAAGAGTCGACGAATTGGGTTTGGAAGAGAGAATCCTGACCATGACGGAGCTGGAAAAGGACGATTCCTATATCGCCATGAGACAGAGAGAGGACGCGAAAGCAGCCTTAAAAACGATCGACGCAAAGCGTCTGAAATTCGCGATATCTATTCCCCTGATCGTGTCCTTGTCCGTCGTCGCCGTTTTCGGAAGCGGCATGACTACCGTGGCTGCTCTCAGCGAATACGGGGTCATTAAAAAAGGTTCCGATATTATAGATGACATCATTCAGCCCGATCCGAAAACATTTACCATCGAATACAGAGTACAGGGAGAGGGTACGATACTCATCGAAGGACAAACCAACGACCAAACAGGAGACAAACCGAACGGCGATCAGGACGACGAACAACAGGACAGTCAAACGAGCGACAATTCTTCAAACGGCAGCGCTGACGGACAGGACAGTCGGGCGCAGGACAGCCAAGCGGGCGACAATTCTTCAAACAACAGCGCTGACGGGCAGGACAGTCAAACGGGGCAATCCGACAGTCAGAGCGGTGAAACGAGCAGTCAACAGGACGACAATAAAAATAAATGGTCTCAGAGCGTCAAAGAAGGGGAAAACTCAAAGGGCGTTTTGGCCGTTCCCGCTAAAAATTGGGTATTTGTGAGATGGTCGGACGGCGTGGAAAATCCGTACAGAACGGAGAGTGATGTCTCTAAAAATATGACGCTTACGGCAATTTTTGAAGAGATGAACGAAGTGATAGATAAAGGGGAGGAGGATGATCCGGACGATGCGAATGACCAGCCGTCCGATTCTGAGGGGGGGGATCCCACTCCGCCTTCCGAGGGTGATGATCAAGGCTCCAACAGTACCGCAGAGCAAAATCAAGTGATCGACGGCAATACTTATTATGGCGGCTCGACGTTTGAAAACGCCTATCAGGAGGCTCAGGAAGCGCTGGAAGGAAACGGGGAAATTCCCGACGAGCTCAAAGATATTATCGAAGATTACTATAATGCAATCAAAAAATAATATAATACGATAACCGCAGCAGAGAGAGCCGCTGCAAAAATTAGAAACGAGGAAAAAAATCATGGTTACAGAAAAGGATATTGAACAGTTTTGCAAGCAGTGCAACGAAATTTTTAAGCAAGTTTCCCGCGACGTCATTGGTCAAAAGCCCGTCGTCGAAGGTACGATTATCGCGATGATCGCGGGCGGAAACGTACTTCTCGAAGGGGTTCCCGGCGTAGGGAAAACCCGACTTGTCAGGTCGCTTGGCAGAGTGTTTGATCTGCCCTTCTCCCGTATTCAGTTCACCCCCGACTTGATGCCCGCAGACGTCACCGGTACAAATATCATCGTCAAGGATGAAAACGGTAATTCTACTTTCAAATTCCAGCCGGGACCTATCTTCAATAATATCGTCCTCGCCGACGAAATCAACCGTGCGACCCCCAAGACGCAGTCCGCGCTTTTGGAGGCCATGCAGGAACATACCGTGACGGTCATGGGCGTTTCGAGAAAGCTTTCGGAGCCGTTCTTCGTCCTCGCGACGCAGAACCCGATCGAGCAGGACGGTACCTATCCTCTTCCCGAAGCACAGATGGACCGCTTTATGTTCAAACTCGTCGTTCCCAATCCCAGTCTCGAAGAACTCATGCAGATCGTCGACATGACGCAAAAGACCATGGACGAAGTCGCGGACAGTGTCTGCAACGGGGAACAGCTTCTCAGAATGCGCGAGACGGCCAATCAGATTCCCGTGGCGGAAGAAGTGATGCGTTATGCCATGATTCTCACCTCTGCTACCCATCCCGACAGCGAGTGTGCGTCCGAAGCGGCAAAAAAATATATTCGAGTGGGAGCCAGCCCTCGTGCGGGACAGGCGCTCATTTCTGCGGCGAAGGTTATGGCGCTCATTAAGGGAAGATTTAACGTCGCTTACAACGATATCGAGGAATTGGCCTATCCCGTTCTCCGTCACCGTATCAAGATGAATTTCGAGGCCATAGCGGAACGTATTTCGCCCGATGAAGCCATCAAGCAGATCATCGAAGAAGTGGACAAAAAATATAAAAACGGCAAGAAGTAATTAAAAATCCGCAAATAAATAACAGATAGCAACGAAAGCATATATGAACAGCGAGAACGGCAAAATCTGTACGGGTATAAACGGCCGCGACGGCGAAGGTGAGCTACAAGAGAGACAAAAGCTGTTCGGACGATAAATAGCTACAAAGAAATAAGAAGTAAATTAGGCATCGGAGCGTTATCATGAAAGTTTCTTATTTGAACGATCAATTTTTCAGCCGTTTGGAGACATTGGCCCTGAATCTGAAAACAGACCTCGCGGGATATTTCGGAGGAAAGCACCTCGTCAAGACTTACGGGCAGACGGTGGAGTTTTCCGATTACAGAGAATATCAGCTGGGCGACGATATCCGCCGTATCGACTGGAATTTATACAGTCGTTTCGAAAAGTACTTTTTGAAACTGTTCACCGATGAAAGGCAGATGCAGATTCAAATTTTTTTGGACTGCTCTGCCTCGATGGGAAAAGAAAATCCACAAAAAGCCGCTTATTCCGCCGCCACGGCGGCGGCTTTGGGTTTTTTGGCCGTACATAACATGGACAAGGTTTCCCTGTATCTGATGAAAGAAAATGTAGCTGAAAATCCCTTCGGTACGATTATCGGCAAAAATTCTTTTTTCAGAGCCGTGAGCGTTCTCGACAATATGCAATTCAGTGAGGATACGGATATAGAAGCGTGCATTATGGGCTGTCCCAATATCGGTTCCAATAACGGATTGACCGTCATCATTTCCGACTTCTTTACGGAAAGCAACTGGAAAAAAGCCGTTGACTATCTTTGTTATAAGCATAAACAGGTGTTGCTCGTTCAAGTGCTTGCACCCGAAGAGGTTGATCCCGCCTATGACGGAAGAGTAAATCTGATCGATTCCGAATCCGTCGATTTGTCGGACACCAAAAATATGAAAATAAGAATCACGCCCGCCATGCGCAAAGCCTATGCCGAGGCGTTGAGCGACTTCAAAAAGGACATTAAAACATTTTCTTCTAAACGGGGCGCCGATTATGTCTCCGTTTGCTCCGATACTCCGATTGAAAGGATGCTGTTCGGAGAGTTATTAAAAGTAGGTATCATGTCATGAAGCTGTTAACTCCCTTAGGGCTTCTCGGCTTATTGGGAATCGCGGTGTTGATTCTCATTTATGTCATTAAGCCAAACTATCAGCAAAAAACAGTTTCCAGCACTTTTGTATGGAAATTGAGTCTCAAATACAAAAAGAAGAGACTTCAAATCAATAAATTGAGGAATGTGCTGCTCGTTCTCTGTCAGGTTTTGGTCTTGACGGCTTGTGCACTCATTTTGACGGAACCCAATCGGGTGGTAAAAGCGGAAACAGACCCATCGGAGGTCATTGCGATTATTGATTCTTCCGCGAGTATGAGGACTCAAAAAGACGGGGAAAGCCGTTTTGAAAGGGCCGTGAAAAAATCGTTGAGTCTTTCCGAAGAAGTATTTTCCAATGGCGGATTATTTTCCGTCATCTTGGCCGATGAAAATCCCTCTTTTTTGTTGAATCGGATTTCCGCCGCCGACGAGAACAAAGTTTCCGCCGCTTTAGAGGCGCTTTTGGAAGAGGACGCCTGTACTTACGGAGCGTCGAACATGGATGCGGCGATAAAGCTCAGTGAAAATATTTTGAATGAAAATCCCAAAGCGCAAATTTACCTTTATACGGATACGACGTATTCTTATGTTCCGTCTACGGTCAATCTGGTGAGTGTGAGCGAAACGGGAGAATGGAATGTCGGAATCTTGAACGCCCGAGCGGAAATGGAGGACAACTATTACGCTTTTTATGTGGATCTCGCCTGCTATGGGCAGGATATAGACGTGAAATTGACTGTGAGCGTCAGCGGACCGAATACATCGAGCAGTACGGAAAACGTCAAACCGACTGAATTTGAAGCGATCGTAAAATGTTCAAAGGATAAGACCAAGACGGTGGTTTTCAAAAACGAAAGCGAAGTCGGCAAAGATACGGAGGACACCGTCTATATCCCTATTCCCGATAAGAATAGAATTTATTCCTATCAATCCGTTCACATTTACGTCTCCGATTCCGAGACGGCGACGGGTTCATTAGACGATTCCTTTTCGGAGGACAATACTTTCGAAATTTACGGCGGGCAAAAGGAGGTTTTGAAGATTCAGTACGCGAGTTCGCTTCCCAATCCCTTCTTTTCCGGTATTCTGTTGGTTTTGCAGGATAATTTCAGCGACCGCTGGAATATCCAGATAACCGAAATTCACGAAGGTCAGCAGCCCGCTCTGAAAGGATACGATCTCTATATTTTTGAGCATACCATGCCGGCGGAAATGCCGACGGACGGAATTGTATTCTTGGCCGATCCCAATAGGGCTCCCGTCGGTGCGGGTTTTTCTTTGGGCGGAATATACAATTGTCAGGGCAGTGTCCCTTTGGTTCAGGAAAATTATCACGATTTAATTAAATATATCGATGCGTCGTCGCTTACACTTTCTTATTTCACTACGCTTTCCAGCTATGATGCTTCCTATAAGACTTTGCTCACGTGCAAGGGGGAGCCCGTTTTGCTTTTGAAGGACGAGAAAGAAGCGAAGGTTATAGTCTCTCTGTTCAGTGTACATAACAGTAATACGCCGATCGAATATGCGTTTCCTGCGCTTATGTATAACTTATTTGAATATTTTCTGCCGGTCACGGTGAAGGGAAACGCTTTTGAAGTCAACGAAAGCGTCTCTTTGAATGCACGGGGAGAAACGCTCGTGGTTTCGGGCTATGACGGTCAAGAACAGTTAGAGTTCGATACTTTCCCCGCAACGTTGAAGGTCAGTATTCCCGGAACGTATATCTTGACGCAGGTGACGGATTTCGGGAAAAATTTATCGGAAAAAATTTACGTCAGAGTACCCAAAACAGAAAGCAATATTTGGAATGTGGCGGACAGTTTGCCGGAGCCGAACCGGAGAGAGACGGGAGAGGATTCCTACAAAAACCTCATCGTGTATTTCGCAGGGGCTTTGGTGGCGCTTCTCTTTATCGAGTGGCTGCTTCAATCCCGTGAAAGCATGTAAAGGAGGCTGAAAGAACAATGCAGAATTTTAAATTTGTTTTTGACCAACCTCTTTGGTTTCTGCTTCTGATTCCTGCGCTCGCTTTGACGGTCATTCCCTATTTCATGCTGTCCAAAAAGTACAGAAGAACGAGAAATCGCATCGTATCGATGATACTTCATACCTTTATCATGATCTTTACGATCTCCGTTCTCGCGGGAATCATGTTCACCTATACGGTTCCAAACAAAGACAACGAAATTATCCTTTTGGTCGATGTCTCCAATTCGGAAGAAAGTGCAGAGGAAAATCGAAACGAGTTTATCAAAACGGTTTTGGACGACAGTCGGTATGACGGATATACGGTCGGCGTCGTAACTTTCGGTTTCGACCAGCGATATGCCGTACAATTAACCGACGATATCGACGGAATCTACGATAATTATATCGCTGCGCCTTCTCCCGATATCAGTGCGACCAATGTCGCTGCCGCCTTGACCTATACGAAAGGTCTGTTCAAGCATCCGGAATCGGCAAAAATAGTCCTGATTACCGACGGCAAGGAAACGGACGAAAGAGCTGAGGACGTCATTTCTTCCGTTCTCGCACAGGGGATTAAAGTCGATACCGCGTATATTTCCTCCGAAGCCCAAGGAGACATTGTACAAGTGAGCGGCATGGAGTTACCCGATTATCACGTAAACATCAATGAGGAGTGCTCCATAGAGGTAACGATTCAGAGCAAACAGTCTCAGACAAAGGCGACAATTCAGTTGTCCGATAACGGTGAAATCAATTCCGAAGAGGACACGCAAACGGTGGATCTCATCAAAGGAACGCAAACGATATCGTTCAAGCATACCTTCTTGACGGACGGGCTGCACAGATTGAATTTGAAAATCAGTGTCGACGAAGAAGAAGAATTTCAGGAAAATAATGAATATTATTCCTATTTTAACCTCGAAATCTTCAATGAGATTTTGATTTTAGAAAGGGCGGACGGAGAGTCGGCCGCTCTTCAAAAAATGCTTACAGAAAATAAGTCCTATAACGTAGACGTTAAGAAAATCAGCTCCGCAAAGGCGGAGGAATTGACGCTCAATGCTCTCCGCGAATACGATCAAATCATTTTGAACAATATCGCCAATGCCGATATGCCCGAAGGGTTCGACGAAGCTCTGTATTCTTATGTCTACGATTACGGCGGAGGTTTGTTCACCGTAGGCGGAAACAAAATTGATCCCGCCGGGGAGACGGTGGCAAACGCCTATAACCGTGAGGATATGTACGGAACTTTGTACCAGCAGATGCTTCCCGTACAGGCGATCAATTATACCCCGCCCGTGGGAGTGATTGTCATCATCGACCTTTCCGGTTCCATGGCGGGAGATCCGCTCGAATACGCAAAGGCGGGGGCTTCTACCTGCGTTACGGGGCTTTCCGAAAGAGATTACTTCGGCGTCATGACTTTGGGTGAAACTCACACTACCGTTTTGCCTTTGACGCGCCGCACGGAAGAAGCTAAAATTCGCGCGGCGATCGACAGCATCGAAGGGGCGGAGGGCGAAACCAATTTTAATCCGGCCATAGACAGCGCGGGACAGCAGCTCAAAGCCTTGACCGCAGTAGATAAGAAGCATATTATTATCGTGACGGACGGAAATCCGACCGATTCGGGATACAAGGAAACGATTGAGAACAACTATAAAAACAGCGGCATTACCTTATCAATCGTAGGCGTCGATATGACCGAAGGCACAGACAAAGCGAAGAAGATGAAGGAGTTGTCGGATATCGGACACGGAAGATTCCTTCCCACGACGAATCCCGCAGAGATTACCCGTTTGATGAGGGAAGATTTGGCTGCGCCCGAAATTACGGAAGTGATTCCCGAAAAGTTTAATCCGACAATTGCCAAGCCGTCTTCTCCCGTCGTAAAGGGGATCGAGGTCGGGGAAGGCGTCGAAGGTCTGAACAAAATGACCGTAACCCTCGACGGATTCTACGGAACAAGAGCGAGGAACGACGCGGAATTGATTTTGGTCGGAGATTACAACGTTCCTGTCTACGCACAATGGAAGTTCGGAAAGGGAATGGTCGGCAGCTTTATGTGCGATCTGAACGGTACATGGTCTTCCGATTTTATGGAAGACAAAAACGGAAAACAGTTTATTTACAATGTCGTCAATAATCTGATGCCGACACAGAGTATTCGCCCGAACGATTTTGAAGACGGAAAGGTTACTTTGACCGAAGAGAATTATATCAACTATCTCAGCATCACGGAAAAGCCCGACGAGGGCGGCAGTATCAACGGACAGATCATTCGCATTCTCTCCGACGGAAGGGAAGAGGTCATCGCTTCCCTGACGGAAAATTCCGAGGAAAATTCTATCGGCTATGTCACGTCCTGCCTGAGTGCAAGCAACAATTACAGCAGATGTACGTTTGTCATCAAGCAAAGCGGAATCTATAAGATAGTCGTCAATAAATGCGATGCCGATGGAAACGTTGTCTCTACAACAACGCTTTATAAACGGTTATCCTACTCGAAAGAGTATGATACTTTCTTAGAGGAAAGCTCGACAGAGCTTGAAGCTCAGCTCGAACAGTTGGCGGGAAAGGGCGGCGGTTCTAAAATTGAAAATCTGGACGATCCCATCGAAATTTTCGCTGACTTTGAGACCGACTTCCCCAAAGAGTTCGATCCTAAACCGGCTTTGATTATTGCGGCTATCGTTTTGTTCCTGTGCGATATTGCTGCTAGAAAGTTCAAGTTCAAATGGATTCACGAGCTTATTCGCGAACACAAAAATAAGAAATCGTCTAAATAAATTCGGAAAAAGCCGTGCGGACTTTATTTCTGCACGGCGCGTTTCCCTTAAAAGGTTTTAGACGCTTATCCCCCCTTCAAGGAGAATATTATGAAAAAGCCCAAAATCGTCGTTGCATTGGTCTTAATGATATGCTTCCTGCTTTCGGTCTTTGTCTCCTGCGGTACAAGTACCCTTCCGGTTCCTACGGGTATCGACGTGGACAGCGTCGATTATACGATGACTTGGGAGGCCGTCCCTCAGGCGCGCCGTTATGCAGTGGATATCAAGGATGTCGACGACGGAGAATACAGCAAAAATACGACGTCAAGGGAAGAAAAGTTTTCACTCTCTGAACTCGGAGAGGGAGATTATGAAATCAGAATAAAGGCGCTCGGAGACGGTAAGGTTTATCAGGATTCCGAATGGTCTGAGGTTTACTATTTTCACAAGGAAAAAGAGAGCGGCTGTATTTATACGCTCATCGACAACAATACGGCTTATCAACTCACAAAGGCCGGAACGGCTACCGGAGATCTCGTCATCGAGGACGTCTACCGCGGAAAGCCCGTGACAAAAATCGCAGACGCTGCTTTCAGAGGAATCACGGATATTACGAGCGTCGTCGTGGGGAAAAATGTGACCTCTATCGGCGCCAATGCTTTCTTTAACTGCGAGTGGCTCACCTCCGTAACGTTGCCTGATTCGCTGACTTATATCGGTTCCGCGGCGTTCCAAAATTGCAGACGACTCACAAAAATCGATATTCCTTCGGGCGTATCCGTCATAGAAGAATCGACCTTCGCTTATTGTACGGGGCTCGAAGAGATCAATTTGAACAACGTTCGGGAATTGGGGCAAAGAGCCTTCACGAATTGTTCCGCACTCAAAGAAATCGTTATTCCCGATTCGGTCGTAACCATCGGTTCGGAAGCCTTTTCCGTCGCCAGCGCCTTGGAGTCCGTCACCTTGGGCAAAGGCGTGGAGACGATCGGAAACAGTGCCTTTTATCAATGCCTCGCTCTGAAAAACATCATATTCGCAGATGAAGGAAATTTGACGAAAATAGATGATGCGGCGTTTTCCTACACCGCACTTTCCGAAATATCCCTTCCGGAAGGATTGACCGATATAGGCAACAATGCTTTCCTCAATTGCGAAGATTTGGCGGAAGTGTCCATTCCCGACAGTGTGATGTACGTAGGCGCGTATGCCTTCAAGGGGACGAAAATTTATTCGTTGCAGGCTTCGGACACCTATATTTATGCCGATGATTGGCTCGTAGGCGTTAACGAAGGAGAAAAAGCGTCGATTGAAAAGATTACCGAGGACTCCTTGAAGGACGGCGTGACGGGAATTGCGGATTGGGCGCTCGCCGGTCTTGAAAATCTTCTGACGGTGGATATTCCTTCGACGGTCAAAGCGATCGGAAGTTATTCCTTTGCTCAGTCTCCGAAATTGTGGCGGGTAATTGTTCCCGAAAACAGTGCCGAAATTATCGATGACGGAGCCTTTTACGGGTGTGGGGTTTTGATGCAGGTTTCCTTGGGTGAGGGCTTGAAAAAGATCGGAAGCAAGGCCTTCTACCAATGTGTAACTTTGAAAAATAACGAGGTCGTTTCTCTGATTCCCGATTCCGTAACTTCCATCGGAAGTGATGCCTTTAAGGGGACGGGATTATGGGATTTGCCCGACGATTCGGGGATCGTATATGCCGGAAATTGGGTAGTGGGCTTTAACGGCAGCAATCTCGGCTCTGTTGCTTTGAAGAAAGAAACGGCCGGTATTGCCGATTATGCGTTTTATCAGTGTACGACCTTGGAAACGATTTCCGGCCTTGCCAATGCAAAATATATCGGCCGCGGTGCGTTTTACGGCTGTACGGCTTTGGCCACCGCAACGCTCAACCGAAATTTGAAAACGATAGAAGACTATACATTCTACAAATGTTCTTCTCTGTTCAGTATCGGCATGCCGGCGACCTTGAAAACGATCGGACGCTCTGCTTTTTATGCCTGCAACAACTTAAATGAACTCGATCTGTCGGGCTCTATGGTCGAAAGTATCGGCGAATATGCCTTCTTTAAGAATCTTAACTTAAAAAAGGTGGATTTGGGCGAAAGTTTGACGGAGATCGGGAAGTGTGCGTTCTATGGAAATTCCTCTTTGACGGAGTTGACAATCCCCGATTCGGTGACGACGATCGGCTATCGCGCTTACAGCATGTGCAGCGCTTTGAAGCAGGTTCGGATCGGCGCAAATGTCGCGGAGATAGGTGAATATGCGTTCAGCTCCTGCACGGCTCTGGAAAATATCGTCATTCCCGGTTCCGTTAAATCCATAGGAGATTACGCGTTCCTGAATTGTACGGCCGTTACAGAGCTCACATTGGAAAACGGCGTGGAAAATATCGGAAATTATTCCTTCTGCGGATTGGAAAAACTCTCTAATCTGGTAATTCCTCAAAGCGTAAAGAATATCGGGGAAGCGGCGTTCCGCGGCTGTTATAATCTCACGTCGGTAGTGATTCCCGAAAGCGTGAATCAGATCGGAGTCCATGCCTTCTATGCCTGTTACAAAATGACTGTATTTACGGATGCGGACGGGCTTCCCGAAGGTTGGAACAAACGCTGGAATTCCTCCTTCTGCTCCGTCGTTTGGGGCTGTGAACTGTCGGAAGATCAATCCTACGTGATTTCCGTGACTATGGACGCCGAAGCGCTCGAAAATGCCGAGGCGATCGGCGGAATCAGGGGCCCTGCCCGCAGTGGATACACGTTCTCCGGTTGGGCAACCTCGGAGGGCGGCTCGGTCGTCTATAAGGCCGAAGATCTTGCGTCCGTTCCCATGGGAACCGTCTTATATGCCGTATGGACTGCAATCTGAATAGGGCTCTATATAGAAAACGGAAAATGGTAGAGCTACCATAAAATCATACGGTTGAGGAGCAATATACTTTTTGTCCGATAAAATACATATTTATTATGTGCAATTCGGTATTGTGATTTGTTTGACACTTGGAATAGAAAAGTGCTATAATGATATAAGTATTCATATATAGTCACAGTGTTGCCTTTATTCAAAGGAGTAAGGAAGAAATGAGAAACATCAAAAAAGGCCTGTTAACGCTTCTGATACTTTTGGTGGGTGTAACCTGCCTTTTTGCCGTTGCTTGCAAAAAGGCAAATAAGGTCGAATACATATTTGACACCAATGGCGGAAAAGAAATCGCGAATGTCTCCGTCGAAGTCGGAACGGAATACACGCTTCCCACGCCCGAAAGAGACGGATACGAGTTTGAGGGCTGGTACCTCACGGAAGATTTTACCGGAGAACCGGTAGTTACGATCGTCGCCGAAGAGGGACAGACGTATTATGCAAAATGGGCTCAGCTTTTCGCCATAAACTTGGAATTGGACGGCGGAACGTTGGCTGAGGGAAGTACGCTCTATCTCAAAGAGGGCGCGAACGTCTACGATTTCATGCAGAGTTATACCCCGACAAAAGAGGGGCTTACTTTCGGGGCTTGGTTTTTAGGCGAAAAGGAGCTGCCCAAAAATACCAGAATGACGGAAGAGGGAATCACCCTTTCCGCAAAGTATAAAGTAGCTTATACAATTGAAATTTATCAACAAAATCTCGATCTGAACGATTACGAAAAAGTTGCGGAGGATATTGTAGGGTCCGATTATGTGGGGATCGAATATACCTGCGAACAGTCGTTTACGGGATTTAAGCAGACGACGCACGAAGGCGAGGTGACTTCGAAAGTGTTGTCCGCAAATGCTTCGGAAAACATCTTTAAGCTGTATTTTGACCGCGAAAAATATAAAGTCAGTTTTAACACGAATTATCCGGGAGATTCCGAGGACGAAACATATTCTTTGGAGACTGTATACGGCAAAGCGGTAGAGCTTCCCAAAGATTATACGTTTGGAGGATATCTCCTTATCGGCTGGTCGACGAGCGCGAGCGGCAGTACGGCAGAATATAAAGTAGACGCTATTTCCGATTCTCTCTACAACAAGGACGATTCGACGACGGCTTCGGACGATACGTTTATCCCCGAAAGAAATACGACCTTATACGGCGTATGGCAGCAGGGCTATACCGATATGTTCGGGGGAGACGATTATATTTATCTCCTTGACGAAACCTCGGAGGATATCTATTTATCCCGCGGAAATGTATTTTTCAAAGGTACCTATCTCGATAATTTGAAGGAATTCAGATTTTTCGATAAAAACGACGATATTATCCGAGAGGGAAAACTTTTCGACGGTGGAACGTATTGTTATTACGAAGAAGCCCGTCCGGATACGGTAGCAACTTTCTTTAAGATGGGCGAAGGCCTGAATGAAAATATCAAGCTGTATTTCGACGCCTATAACGGAATCACTTATTCCGCTAAAAACGAGGAAGGGAAAAACGAAAATTCCGAAGGCTCTTACGTTATCGACGAAAACGGATTTTATATCGCAACCTTTACTTCCGGTCAGTTGAGCGGCCAAACTTTGACGATTGCACTCAATATCGCGACAACGTCGGCAGGAACGGAAACGACGGCCTTTTTAGTCCGTAACGATGAAGAATACGATATGGGCGTGCTCGTTCGTTTCGGGGTAAGCAACGGCGAAATCATCTATTATCGGAATAATATTTATGCCATAAGATTAGACGGTTTCGGTAATGCGGCTTATAATACCGGTTCTTCTACTACGGCTTATTATTACACGACAGACGAAGAAGGGACGATTACGCTCTTCGATACAAAAACGCTTTCGGCGGTCTTGGCGCTCCGCGTTGTAGAAATAGGGGACCAAAAGGGTTATATGCCTTATAGTTCCGGCCTCGATCAGACATTCGTTGACGATTCGGGCGCGACGTTGACGCTGGACGGCTTATATCAGGTGACCTATAAAAACGGAAATACAACGGCCGAAGGATTCTATACCGCGGAAAATTCTGCTTTCGGCGGCGTAATCGTAAGATTTTCGGACAAACAAGAAGATTATACCTTTATGCTTTCGGCTACCACCGAAAACGTGGACGGTGAAGACGTTACCAAATATGTGTTCGAAAAGAAACCGTCGGGATATGCCGAATATTTGTATAACCAAGGCGATAAGGTTTATAAAGCACCCTTGCTCGTCATCAACGAGTCAGAGAACGTCAAAGCGTCCCTTTATGGCGGTATTTTTGGATATAACGCCGTGACTTACGTAAAGGTTTCCGAGGGTACCGTCGAATATGACGAGGAGACGGGGCTCTATACGTATACAGTTTCTAAACATATCGATCCCGAAGAGGAAATTTCGAAGGATCCCGTCGACCTTGAAACAGTAGACGTGATCGTGTTCGGGCTCGATTCCCAGCTTACCTCGTATAACATCGCCTATTGGTATTCTTATTCTTCGGGATCGGGCGGTGCTCCTACCACCCTCTCCAAAGAATATAAATCCGAGGACGGGAAAGAGACTCTTACGGTGGTCGGAGGATTTGCGATCTATCGTTCCGGTGAGAAGATGATCACGGGGCTCTATTCGACGAGTAACGGCGTGACGGTCGTCGCTACGTCGGAAGGCACTCTGTATTTCGAGCTGAACGAAGAAAAAATGACGTTTATCAAGTTGGAGAGCGCCCCGTATAATGCTTACCTTCGGAACGTCGACGGAAGCATGGATAAAAATGTATATATCTATTTCGACGGAAAGGGCAACGCGATTTATACCGTCGTCACCAAAGACGAGGAGGGCGTCGAGAGTAAGAAAGAAATTTTGGGAACGGTGGAGAATACGGACGAAACTACCGTTTTCGGGTCTGTTATCTCCGTATTCAAATCGCAGGAAGAAACGTTTAGATTCTTGCTCTTGTCTAATTCCTCTAACGTATTCTTTGCTCCGTATAATGAAACATATAGCGGGGAGTATTCCGGAGATGGTATTTTGACACTGGACGGATTTGGGTTCCAAGCCTCTTGGCTCGACGGAGGCAAGACTTATGAAGGGACGTATTCCGCCTCCGAAAATCTCGTCTATATCGCTTTCGAAGATCAATATCGCTATTTCGATATAGACCCCGAAAATAAAACCTTTACAGTCCGCGGAAAGGAATATGCGCATTATATTCTCATCGACAATCAGCTTTCGTCGGGAATTTATATCGAACTCGACGGATACGGCAAGCTGAAAGTATATACTTTGGAAAAAAATGAGAGCGGAGAGACCGCGCCGAAATATATCGACGAAAACGGCTCTTATGAAATCGACGGCGACGTTTATACGCTTCATTATAAGGACGGAAATAAAGACGTCGAACTGACGGGAAAACTTGCGGTCATGGTCAATGGCTCTACCGCGTACAATGTTTTTGTCGTCATTCGTGACGAAGCGGTTCAAACGTACGTCAATGCAGAGGATTGGTCGGTACTCATTCTGGATAACTTGGGGAATGCGACAAAATATACCACGAACGGCACGAAAGAGACAGGTTCCTATACATTGATTACAGACGAATTGCTCTACTATGTAAATTCCGAGGGAACGGACGCTTGCATTTATCGTTACGATACAGAGGCTGGAAGCGCCACGCCTATCGAGTTTACGCCCACCGCCTACTATACAAAAGACCTCGAATCCCTGGTATTCTCTCAATACGGATTCGCTATCTTTAACGGAGAAACGCGGTATTATTACAATATCGACGAAAATAACGAGGTCACTATTTATCGTCAGGCGAAATCCGGAGAAACGGCGAATGCTTACGGGTTTAAGGAAGAAGATTTCGGCCCGTTTGCCGATACGACAACATACGACGGAAAGACGTATTACAAAAACAACGGTTACGACCTTACCTTCACCCGCGGCGAAAAAACGGAAGGGGAGAAAGGGAATTATCCTGTCTCGGTAACTGTTAAAGACGAAGACGGAAAAGATAAGACTATTTTAGCTCCGTTAGAGGATTTGATCTTCACTCCTTCCGGCGGGACGGAATTCAATGTAAACGGTACGGTAAAAATTAACGGGGCGGCATATAAATGTTACGTCGTCCGTACGGATACGGAAATGTATGTAAGAATAGATGCAGGCCTTGGCTATTATCGCTTTGATATATCCGTTGACTATACGGGCGCTGATGCAGACGGTCGGGGCGTGGGTACCTACATCGTAACGGGACTGAGCAGGGTTATTGAGGCTCCTTCCTATTCTTATCTTACTATGTACTATCAATTCCTCATTCAGGGGTATTTGTTCGACAACGTTATCGGTGAGCTTTCCATTAATACCGTATACGACGAGGCGGGAGCCGAAACCGAGACCTATTTTGCGGGTACGTTCGGACAGCTTTCCGGAATTTACGACATAAACGGAAAACCTGTGACCGTCGAGCACGAAGTATTGAGCGAAGAGGAAGCTACTCCGAACCAAAGCGGATTATATACGATCGAATTTAAGCTTGATGACGGCTATACTTACCGTATTCGCTTCGAGCTTGAAAAGCACAAAATCTTTGGCGTTTATGCTTATCATCTGTATGCGTTCACCCGCGTTCAGCAGATGACGACCGACGACGGTTACAGCTTCGAGGTGGAAAGAGTTGTCGCTACCGAGCTCAATTCTCTGACGGCAGGAGACATATTCGGCGTTTCGGATTTGAAAAAGAACGGCGAGTCGGTAGATACTGAAAATCTGAATGTAATCCAACTCGACGGTGTAGTATACTATATCGTCAGAGAAAAGGACGAATCGGGAAAGATAACTTCGACCGTATACTATAAAATCGAACTCGTTGCCGAGGACGCGGGAACAGTTCCCGACACTGATACCGAAATTATCGGGATTTATGAGTCGGCGACCGTGACGGCGGAACAAATTAAGACAATTTCTTCCGCCGACGGAACATCCTTTATCGACGTCACTTCGGAGGATAAAGTGTTCCTCGTTTCCAAAAACGGAAATCTGTATGGCGTAAAGGAGTCCGAACATCATAAAGGAGAAGACGGAGAGTATTATACCGTAGTGCTCTATTCTAACGAGACGCTTAAAATCGAAGTAAAAGACGGAGTTCTCGGAGAAATCACGGTGGTGGAAGATACGGAAGAAAATTCGTCTGCCGCGTAAGTTAAAAGATTGGAAGGGATAAAATAATGACGAAATTCAAAAAAGCAGCTATAAAGACACTCTCTTTTGTAGGAGCAGTAAGTTTTATATCGGGCGTGTTTTCCAGCAGTTTTAAGGACGTTTTAGCAGATGACGTTTCAAATGCCGGTGAAAAGACTGCGTCCGTTTCCAAATTAAACGGCGACATAAACACCAATCAGGAAGATTTTTACGACAAGAACGCCATTTTCAAACTTCCGGAAGAAGTTTCTCCCAGCGAGGAAGTGTCCATCATCGTGACGATGAGTACAGACTCGATTATGGATTCCTACCGCAAGAGCGGCAGCAGCCAAACATTGAGCGACTATACTTCCTCCGCCGAAGCGGGGAAAGTTTCTTCCGATGTCGCCGACGAACAGGCCGAGCTTGTCAAAATTTTGGATAAGTCGCGCGTAAATTATACGCTCGGCGAGACATACGATACCATTTTAAGCGGCTTTGAAATTACCATTCAGGCAAAAGATTTCGAAAAGGTCGGCAAACTTTTGGATTCCAAGGCGACTCTGATCGTAGGGGAGACCTATGCTCCTGCGGAAACGGAAGTCGTGACCAATGAGGTCGATGTCTACGAAACGGGTATTTTTGATAGCTCTAAATCGGAATATCAGGGCGACGGCGTCGTTGTCGCCGTTTTGGATACGGGGCTCGATTATACGCATACCGCTTTCAGTGTGGATAATTTTACCACTACAAACGAAGCGTTTACTTTGGACAGCGTTTCCAAAAAAGTGGACGACACACGTGCCGCGGACTTTACACCCGGTCTTACGGGCGAAGACGTTTATGTCAATAAGAAGGTTCCTTACGCTTACGACTATGCGGATAAGGATCCCGACGTACTGCCTATCAATTCGGATCACGGAACGCACGTCGCCGGTATTATCGCCGGAAAGGACGAACGTATTACCGGCGTTGCGCCCAATGCGCAGCTCGCCATTATGAAAGTGTTCTCCGATACATCGGAAGGGGCAAAAACTTCTTGGATGCTTGCCGCTTTGGAAGACTGCGTCAAACTCGGAGTAGACGTCATCAATATGTCTCTCGGTACGGCCGCGGGCTTTACCAGAGAAGAGGACGAGGAGGAAATCAGCAGGATTTACGACAGTATTCGCGAAGCGGGTATCTCTTTGATCGTGGCGGCCGGAAACGATTATAATGCGACGTTCGGTTCCGAAAAGAACGGAAGCAACGCTTTGACCAGCAATCCCGATTCCGGCGTCGTAGGTTCTCCTTCGACCTATGAGGGCGCTTTGTCCGTCGCTTCCGTCGACGGCGTAAAGACCCCGTATCTCCTCTATAACGACGAAATTATTTATTTCCATGAGGCCTCTACTTCGTCTGCAAAAACGAAGGACTTTGTCGACGACATCTTAAAGACTGTCGGAGACGGCGTAACGAGCCATGACTTTGAATATGTGACTATTCCCGGCGTCGGACGGCCCTCGGACTATATAGAATCCAAGGAATTTTATAAAGGAAAAATTGTCCTTGTAAAGCGCGGTACCACGAACTTTGAAGATAAAGTCCGCGTAGCTCTGCAACAGATCGGCGCAGCCGGTATCATCATTTATAACAATGTTTCGGGTACGATTTCCATGTCCGTCGGTTCCAATACGGGTGCGGTATGCTCCATTTCCCAAGAAGAGGGCGAAATGTTGGCCGCTGCCGGTTCGGGCGTTCTTCGGGTCAGCAAGGAACAGGTCGCAGGACCGTTTATGTCCGATTTCTCCTCTTGGGGACCTACCTCCGATTTGAGGATTAAACCGGAAATTACGGCGCACGGCGGCGAAATTCTTTCCGCCGTTCCCGGACAGGACTACGACAGATTGTCCGGTACCTCCATGGCTGCTCCCAATCAGGCAGGCGCTACTGCTCTCATTCGCCAATATGTGAAATACAGCGGCACCTTCGGAGAGCTTTCCAATACCGAAATTACGGCGCGCGTGAATCAGCTCATGATGTCCACAGCCGATATTGTCTATAATAAAAACGGGCTCCCTTATGCGGTCAGAAAGCAGGGAGCAGGACTCGTCAATATCAATAAAGCCGCAACTTCTGCAGCCTATCTTACGACATATGATAAGAACGGCGAGACCATGGATAAGACCAAGTTTGAGCTCGGCGACGATAAAGGACGCACCGGCGTCTATGAAATGACTTTTAATATTCATAATATCAGTCAGTCGTCCGTTTCCTATAACGTCGATGCCATCGTCATGACGGAGGGCGTGAGCGAAATTTATACCAGCCACAGCGATCGTACCGTGACGCAGGACGGATATTTGCTTTCCGGAGCTCAGACGACCGTTACGTCCGTTCTCAATGGGCAGCAGAGCGGCAATACGGTGACCGTGGCAGCGGGTAGCTCCGCTACCGTTGCGATAAAAATCGTCCTCTCCGAAGAGGATAAGAAATATATCGCCGATTCGTTTGAATACGGCATGTATGTAGAAGGATTTATTACTCTCGAAGCGACGAGCGGAACGGACGTAGACTTGAATATTCCCATGCTCGCGTTCTTCGGAGATTGGGAAGAAGCGCCCGTATTCGACGAAGAATATTACGACACTAACGTTGACGAAATCGACGACGGCAAAGACCCCGAAGATAAATTGATGGCGGACGCATATGCGACGAGGGTCATCGGCGGACTTTACAGCGACTATATCGCCACGCTCGGTTCCTATTATTTCATACAGGATCCTTCCGCCACGCAGATAGCGGCGAATAAAGAACATATCGCCATTTCCAATCAAACGGGCGAGTCCGGCGCCATCAACAATATTTACGGTATTTGGGCGGGCTTGCTCCGAAATGCGAAAGAGGTGAATATTTCCATCGTAGAGGATTCCACGGGCAGAGAAATATTCAATAAGACGAGCTATAACCAGCGCAAATCGTGGAGTGCGGGCAATACGATTTATCAGTCGTCCATAGATGTGGATTTCAGCGCTTTGGAGCACAACTTAAAGAATAATACAAAGTATAACGTCAAAGTGACGACATACATAGATTACGGCGATAAAGAATCTCAGGATAAGGCGAATGTCCGCAATACCTTTGAATTCCCGCTGTATATCGATTTTGAGGCTCCCACTGTGACCGACGTAGTCTATCGCACGGAATACGACAGGACGACAAAGAAAACAAAGCTCTTTGCCGATTTGAACATCTACGACAATCACTACGCCATGAGCGTACAGATCGGACAGGTTACTCCTGCGGATCCGAGTTCGGGATATAAGTTCGCCATGAGCTCTTTCGGTAAGTATATGACGCCCGTCTATTCGTCTTTCAATTCCACTTCGACGGTGACGATTGAACTGACCGATTATATCGAACAGATCAGAAATTCCGTCGGATACGACAAGGACGGAAATTTAATAAATAATAATTCCTTTGTTGCCATTTGCTACGATTACGCAATGAATTCCGCGACGTATGAAATTACGCTTCCCGACGAATTCCTTTCCATGGCTTTCGCAGAGGATGAAATCAGGCTGAGCCCGAATGAAACGAAACTCATCGACAGCGAAGTTTTGAAATTCTATCCCGAAACCAGCTGGCTGCAAATTCTCGATTTTGAAAGCTCCGATCCCGATATTGCAGACGTCGTCAATCAGACGATTATCGCGAAAAAGAGCGGTACCGCTACGATTACCGCCATCGGATACGACGAGGACGGCAATAAAGTGACCGCGGATGTGAATGTAAAGGTGCTCGCCGAGGGCGAGGAAGGATATAACGGCGGATATTCCGTCCCCGAAGTCAGTAAATTTACGCTCACCGGATATACGACGAATAAGGCTTATTATTCGACGTCCTCCGACGAGAGAGAAATCGGTCTGACGGGCGGAAGCTATGATTTTGACGGCGATTACAGCCTTTCGATGTTTCCTTCGGAGAGCGTGACGCTCGAATACAGTTTGGGTTCCTATTTCCCCGACAGGACGGAGGTCATCTATAAATCGGGAAACGACAAAATAGCGACGGTTTCCGATGATGGGACGATCGTCGCTCAGGCGGAAGGAACTACGATTATTTCCGTAAATGTGCTCTTTGACGGAAAACCGACCTTCTATTCCGGCAACGTGACCATTACGGTAAAAGATCCGTTTACTACAAACAGTATTTATCTGATGTCCTACAAGGGACTCGGCGGGGAAGTGACAATTCCCGATGACCGCGGGGTTACGACAATTTATGCCTATGCATTCTCCGGATACAAATATGTAGATAAAGATTTGTCGGCCGGAGACGTCATCAACGACGAAGATCCCTATTATCTCAAACAACAGTATATCGGAGACGATACGATTACGAAAATCGTCATTCCCGAAGGCGTCGAGGAAATTCAGCAGTATGCGTTTGCAAATCTGACGGCGCTCGAAGAGGTGGTTCTCCCTAAATCCTTGAAGAAAATCGGCGTGGGAGCATTCTTCGGCTGCAATAAGCTGAAAAAGATCAATCTCGAAAACGCGAAGTTTATCAATGAAAAGGCTTTTTCCGGCTGTGCGCTCGAAGAAATCGATCTGAGCTCTGTCGTCGCAATCGGAAACTATACCTTCGAAAGCTGTAAGCTCAACTATGTCGTTTTGCCTGAATCCTCTCAGTCTCTCGGCGTCGGCGCATTCTATAAGAACGATTATCTGACCAGCGTCGAATTCAAGGCCCCTAAAATCAAGATCGGCTCCTATGCGTTCGCCGAATGTGCACAGCTCAGTTCCGTCGATATCAATGCGGCCGTCATTTCGTCCTATGCCTTCCAAGGCTGTACGAGTCTTGACGATGTTACGCTCGGAAAAGACGTGGCGGTTATCGGCGAATATGCCTTTGCCGGAACAGCGGTTTCTGCCTTCGAGCTCGCTTCGGGAAATACCTCTTTGACGGCGAATGAAGACGGGACGCTGCTCTATAAGAATACGGAAGAGGGAAAAGAACTCATTCTCGCTGCCCCCGTATATGCGTGGCCGAAAAATACGGTCACGACGGACGCGACTTCTATCTCGACGGGCGCATTTGCGGGAAACATAAAGATTTACTATGTCAATGCCGATAATGTGACGAAAGTCGGTTCGTATGCTTTTGCCGATTGTTCCAATTTGAGACAGGTTTCCATGAAAAACGTGGAAACGATCGGAGATTATGCCTTTGCGGGCACGGCTCTCACGGCTACCCCTGACCTTTCCAATGTCTCTTCCGTCGGCGATTATGCCTTTGCCTCAACAAAGATTACTTCCGTCACAGTCGCTGACAAGACGGAAATCGGGGATTATGCTTTTGCTCTCTGCGGAGCATTGGAGAGCGTAACGCTCGGCAATGACGTCACTGTCGGAGAATATGCGTTCTATTGCCCTGTTTATATTCTCAATGTAGAAGCGACGAGCAGTAATAAGTACTATACGCCTTATACTTATGAAGTGAAAAATGAAAAAGGAGAAGTTGTTAAGACATTTGACTATTATCGTTATAACTTCAATGCAGGCGTGACTTCAAAACTTACGAAAGTTACGATCGGCAACGGGGTGACGCTCGGGAACCATGCGTTCGACGGAAATGCAAAGCTTACCTCTCTTACCTTCGGAAGCGACACACAAATAGGCGATTTCGCGTTCTTTAACGCAGCAGCGCTTAAAAGCGTTGATTTGTCCAGAGCAAAGAGCATCGGCGCCAATGCATTCTCGGGCTCGGTAGAACCGGATATAGAAATCATACAAATGAGTACCGGAAATGTTGCGCGGTCCGCCTATAAGTGGGAGTATAAGGACGGAGAACTCGTTGCCTCCGACTACTTTACCACTCAATTTGCGCCTGCATTTACGACGGCGAATTTGACGAATGTTACCTCGGTCGGAGAATATGCTTTCGCGAATAACGAAGCGCTGACGACAGTCGTCATCGGATCGGGCCTGACGGAAATCGCAAATTATGCGTTTGCCAACTGTATCTCTCTTTCGGAGATTACATTGCCCGAACAAATCGGCAAGGTCGGGAATTATGCGTTCTTTAAGACGGCGCTCACCGAAGCCGAGCTCGGAAGCGTTTCCTCGATCGGAGAATATGCGTTTGCGCGGACCGATTTGACGAAGGTGGTACTGAAAGCGGGCGTTACCGTCGGAGACGGGGCATTTGCTTACTGCTACGATTTGGCGACGGTGGAAAATCTTTCCGCGGTCAATACGATCGGCGCTTCCGCCTTTGCGGGAACGGCTTTGACCGAAGCTGTTTTGACCGATGTAACTTATATAGGAGACTTTGCGTTCGGCGATTCCAAAATTACGAAAGTGGAATTGGGCGAAAAGCTGGTCAGCTTGGGTGAAAATCCTTTCTACGGCTGTAACATCGAATCTTTCGGGAAATATACGGACGCCGAATTTAACGGTGAGTCTATCGGAAAACAGTTTGTCGAAACTTATGACGTCAGTTCGACCGTCAAAGTGATCGACGGCGTGCTGTATCAGATCGTTCCGAGCGGATTGGAGCTCGTTTCCTATCCTATGGCCAAAACCGGCGCTTCCTTTGTCGTCGAAGAAGGAACCGTGAGAATCTCCGCAAGGGCGTTCTTCGGGAGTGCTTTGCAGAATGTGACTCTTCCTTCTACCTTGAAGGCGTTGGGCGATAAGGCGTTCTATGCCAATGAAAACCTTGCCGTCGTAGTGTTCAAGAGCTATAACGCTCCCATTTTGGAGGAAGAATACGACGAGTCCTATGCCGCCGATACTTCAAACGTTCCCTTTGTAGGATTTACCGGATTAGAAGGATTGGGAATTACCGAATTTTATATATGGAATACTACCCCCAGCAACTTCTATTTCGGCGCGAACTTCGTGGATTATATCGGGCATATTTCCGATAATATCGTCATGGTTAAGCCTGCGAACGGACAGAATTACGATTCGTTCATTTTGTCGCAGTACTTCGGTACTTCCGTAGACGGCAGCAATGCCGCGACGGAGGAAACACTCAAAGTCATCGCTATGATCAACGCGCTTCCTTCCGCAACGGAAGTTTCTCTCGACGATGAAGCTGCGATTGTGGCTGCGCGGGAAGCCTATGATTCGCTTCTTCCGGGACAGCAGGATCTCGTACAGAGTATCTATGAAAGACTCACTGCGGCGGAATCTACTCTCGCTTATCTGAAAATAAATACCACTCCGCCCACTCCTGTCGATCCTCCGACGGAAGACGAGCCCTCTGCTTTCGTGACATTTATGAAGAATAATTGGATAGGTCTCACGATCGCAGCGGTCGCCGTCTTGGCGTTAGCGGCTTATATCACGATTAACGAAGTAAAAAAGAAAAAGAAGGTAACGGCGAACATTACAAGCGAAAACGCCGATGACGAAAACGCAGATAAAAAAGAAGACTAAGGATAAGCGGTTCGCTTAATATTCGGGAAAGATATGAAAAAGAAAACCAAAATAATTTTAGGATTATCAGGTCTGTGTGCTCTTTGTCTAGGGCTTTCCGCCTGTGCTGCAAAGACTGAGATCGATCGATTCGAAGAGCAGGGATACACCGTTTCCGTTACGTATGATGCAAACGGCGGCGAATTTCTGAACAACGGTGGCGTCACGATTGTGGATATGTTCCGTCCTTCCGACTATACGGAAGGGGAGGACGGAAAAATTCACATAAAGCTCATGTCTCCAACCAGCTCACAGCGTCCAACCAGTTCGGGACATGGCATTTCCTGTGGTAAGCCTAATAATTTCCTGGTCGGTTGGTATCAGGAAAGGGAATTGCGTACGAATGCCGACGGAAATGTTGTAGATGACGCGGGAAACGTGCTGGAAGAGCGTGACGGGGTCTATTATTACTCAGATACGGATACCACGGCACAGCCTGCATACATCTATTCCGGATATTGGGACTTTGAAAAGGATACGCTTGACTATTCGGAAGAAGACGGAAAAGTTGATATTACCCTTTATGCCGGTTGGGTTCCATATTATGAATTTAACTATTACTATAAGAATAGTAATGACGAATGGACCCTGTACGATACGACGAGTTTCGATTATCAGGCAGTGAATGCGGAAGGTTCGTTTACCTCAGATGCAGATACCATTTGGGTGCCCGAATGGGAGGACGGAGCGATGGACTATCAGCATACATCTTCCTTGGGAACTATATATAATTTCCCTCATTTGGACGGAACGACTTTCTCCGACGCATATACCGACGAGGCTTGTAAAAACAGAATCGACGATTCTTTCACACATCCGGGTGGGTTGGATATAGAACGCGGAATAGCAATCAATCGGGTTCAAAATATTTATGTTGAACTGCTGGAAGGCGAAAGATACCGTATCGAAAAGGCCGAGCAACTGGTTAAGCATCCCAATGCAAAAGGATATTATGAAATCCTTGGCGATCTCGATTTTACGGGACTGAGTTGGCCTGTCGAGTTTATGGTCGGAGAATTTACGGGAAAGATGTACGCGCCTGACGGTCAAACGTACAAAATGAAGAATATAAAAGCGACGTATACGAATACGGAACTTCTCTATGGTGGCTTATTCGGAAAAATCGGAGCGGGTGCAGAGATCCGAAACCTTGCGTTCGAAAATGCAACTTTCGATATTTCTGAGGTCGGAACTCGCATGCAAAATGCGATGTTCGGTTTATTTGCAGGAAATATTTCGGAGGACGCGAAGATAGAAAACGTCAAAGTGGACGGATTGCTTCGGATTGGCAAAATTAATCTCGGAACCGATTATAGCCTGAATCTTCTCGCGAACGGGGATCGTTCGGGAATAGAACGCGGGGATATTCGTTTGCAGATTTACGGACAGGAGCTCATTTCCTACTATTATTATACTGTCGATCCCACAGAAGGAAAAACAAAGGTAAATGGGGAAGGAAATGTCGAATTGACTTTTGTGACGTTATATCGGGGCGAGGAGCCGTATTACGATATAGAATATTAATTATGAAAAATAAAAAGGAGGCACAAAATGAACAAGAAAAAAACATCGCGCATTTTGGGCGGAGTGGTCTGCGGCGTGCTGTGTCTTTCCCTGCTCCCTTGGATGGGAAGCTGTAAGAAAGGAAAAAAGGATAGCGTCGTTATTATGACCGAAGAACTCAGCGGTTTGTTCAATCCGTTTTATGCAACGGCGGGAACGGATATGGACGTCGTAGGCATGACTCAAATTGGTATGCTTTCTACGGACTCGAAAGGAAACACCGTCGCGGGCGACGATGAAGCGACCGTTGTAAAGGCTTATTCTCAGGAACAGAAAACGACCTCAACCGGTACGGAAACGGTCTATACGTTTGTCATCAAAAATAATCTGAAATTTTCCGACGGCAAACCGTTGACTATGAATGATGTCATGTTCAACATGTACGAATATCTCGATCCCGTCTATACGGGCTCGTCTACGATGTATTCCATCGACATCAAGGGACTTTCCGAGTATAGGTTACAGACTAGAAATCCGAGCGATGCGGAAGCGGAACAGCTTTCTACTACCGCCGCGCAATACGGTCAGGTCAGAATTCTCGAACTTCTTTCCTTATATCAAACCGCAGGTAAACAACCGGGCGGTACGTCTTATTTCCTGGACGAAGAAGGAATGAAGGCTGCAATTAACAGCTATACCGTTTCTTCTGCATATAAGGACGCCGTTGCAACTCCGAGCCAGCAGGCGAAAATGACAGAGGACGATTTCCGCGCAAAGCTCCTTGAAGACTATAACCATACGTTGGAAACCTTTAAGGAAGAATTGGAAGGAGACTTTAAGGCAGCGAAGGAATCCTACGATCTTGAAACGCTTCCTTACAGCGAGCATAAGGATAAGCTCTCTAACGATATCTTCAAATTCTTCCTCTATGAAGGATATATTACCCCTGTTTACGTCAAGAATCAGGGGCGCGAAGATAAAGAGCATATCGAAAAATTCGACAACGAGGGCATTGTCAATACTTATACTACCGAAGAAGCGGCTATAGAAAAGGTATATGGGGACAAAATTACCGGCGAATTGGACAAAGTGCTTACCCAATATGGCACGGCGGGAACTCTTTCGACCGAGTATACCGCGGCGGCGATGGACGTCCTTTTGCATCAAAATATGAAAGAGGACGGTTCTCTGGAGGTTGAAAATATCGAAGGAATCGTTTCTTTGGGACATACCACTACTACGGAAAGCGTGGTAATTGACGAGGTGACTTATAAAGTCGCTCACGAGCACGATGAGAACGGAGTTCCCCGCAACGCAGACGAATATGACGTGTTGCAAATTACGGTCGAGGGTACTGACCCCAAGGCGATTTATAACTTTGGTTTTACCGTCGCTCCCGCACATTATTATACCGCGGACAGCGAATATCCTAATGGCCGTCCCATCGATATAGCTAACAATCAGTTCGGGGTGGATTATGCAAGTTCCAACTTCCAAAGCAAAGTTATCCAGTCTCGCGAACATGTAGAAGTACCTGTCGGGGCAGGGCCTTATGCGGCGACCAACGAAAACAATTCCGATAATCCTTCGGGAAGCGAATTTTGGAGCAGCAATATCGTCTATTTTAAGGCTAATGAAAACTTCATGTTCGACGTCAAGGCGCCTAAGCTCCGTATGATGGTAATCAGTCCTTCCAACGCGCTGGATAATCTGAGAAACGGCACCGTGGATTATATTGAACCGCAATTTACGCAGCAAAACGCGAAAGATCTGAGAGATATGAAAGATGACGGATTTGAGCAGCTTTCCACGTGGCAGCTCGGTTACGGTTATATCGGCATTAATGCCGGAAAAGTTCCGAATGTCAATGCTCGCCGAGCTATCATGTCGGCAATGCAGACGTCACTTGCGCTCGACTTCTATGAGGCCGGTACCTGTATCAACATTTCTTGGCCTATGTCCAAGGTTAGCTGGGCTTATCCGAAACAGGGAGACGATATTAACTCCCAAGATAAACCTAACGGAAAGGATTATTTGCAGTGGACGGATCAAGTCGGTTCTACTCAGGCGGAGGCCAAAGTCAAGCGGTATACCGATTTGGCGAAAGGGCAAGGCGTTACCGACTTTGAAGTAACGTTTACGATTGCGGGCTCGTCCATTACCGAGCATCCTACTTATAATGTCTTCAAACAGGCGGCAGAAATTCTCAACAGGTGTGGATGGGAGGTCGAAGTTAAGGCCGATTCCCAAGCGCTTACGAAGCTCGCTACCGGTGCTTTGGAAGTATGGGGCGCGGCTTGGGGCTCTACGATTGACCCGGATATGTATCAGGTCTATCATAAGAATTCTACGGCAACCTCCGTATATGCGTGGGGATATCGCGAAATCAAGGCAAATCCTACGACGTATGCGTATGAATACGAAAGAATCAATACTCTCAGCGATCTGATCGATAAAGGTCGCGAGACGATGGATCAAGCCGAGAGAAAAAATATTTATGAAGAGGCAATGGGAATCGTTCTCGATCTGGCGGTAGAAATGCCCGTTTATCAGCGTCAGGTTCTGTACGCTTACAATACCAAAACGATCACCGGGCTTCGTTCGGATGTCAATCCCTATACCTCTCCTTTGGAAAAGATTTGGGAAATTGGGTTAGTCGGTTAATAACCGGCCTTTGGAGTTAAAATGCTGAAATACATACTTAAAAGAATCGGAATTATGGTTCTTATATTGCTCGGCGTTTCCTTTCTTCTGTATGTTCTGCTTCGCTGTATGCCGACTGACTTTGTCGAGCAGAGAATTCTTGCTCTGACGCAAAATGATGTCGCCGTCAGCCAAGAGCTCACCGAGCTGATGTATAAAACGTATGGTTTGGACGGAAACATTGTCAGCGGTTATTTTAATTGGCTCGGCAGTATCTGTCACTTGGATTTCGGGACCAGCTTTATCAGCCAAAGGCCCGTATTGTCGGAAATTTTCAATGCGGACCGTTTGGGAACGTCCTTTTTCGTCGCCGCAGTCTCTATGGTCTTTGAATTTCTGATTGCTATTCCGCTCGGTATTACGGCGGCAACGCATCAGTATTCTATACGCGACTACGTAGTGACCGTATTGGTATTGATCGGCATTTCACTTCCGTCCTTTTTCTTCGCACAGATGTTGAAGGACATTCTCGCCAATAAGCTGGGGTGGTTCCCGGTGTCGGGGATGAAAACTCCGGGAATTACCTATGGAAGCGCAGGCGAAGCACTCGGCGATTATTTATGGCATATGTTTTTGCCTATCTTTACGGTTACTATATTAAGTATCGGCTCCCGTATGAGAATGACGAGAACCAATATGTTGGAGGTTCTCAATTCCGATTATATCCGTACGGCACGGGCAAAGGGATTACCTGAGGCAAAGGTCATTTACAAGCATGCTTTCCGTAATACCTTGATTCCGCTCGTTACCAGTCTCGCGGGCCTGATTCCTGCATTGTTCTCGGGATCCATGATTACCGAATCGGTATTCGACCTGACGGGTATCGGAAGCTATGCGCTCCGCGCGATGCAGCAGGCGGATATTCCTGTTATCATGACGTATAATATGTTCCTTGCCTTCCTATCGGTTGTCGGCGTACTATTGTCTGACTTAATGTATGCGGTCGTCGATCCGCGCGTCAAGCTCGTTTCGTAAGGAGAAGTTTTATGGAAGAAAACAAAGATTTACAGACGCCTCCCGAAGAAATTGAGGAGTTGGAAGAGCTTGCCGCGGAGACGCCTCTTGATAAAAATGTTAAGCTACTTTCTCCTACGCGAATGGTGCTTCGGCGGTTTTTCCGTTCGAAGCTGTCCATCGCGGGACTGTGCATGCTGATTTTCTTGTTTCTGTTCTGTTGGTTAGGCCCGGTTGTATATCATCCTTGGGGCGAAACGGAAACGGATAGAACGCAGACCTACGACTATATTTCTTTTGTCGTGGAAGGAGAAAACGGAGAAGAAGATTTTGTTCAGATTATTGCAACGCGCAGAGAAATCAACTCTTTGGCCGCGCCTTCTATCGAACATCTTTTCGGTACGGATGAACAGGGGATGGATATTTTCGTCAGATTGATGTATGGCGGAAGATTGTCGTTGGTCATCAGCTTTCTCGCCGTATTTTTGATTTCCTTTTTGGGGATCGTCATGGGCGGTATTGCGGGATATTACGGCGGGGCGATAGACAATATCATCATGCGTATCTGCGATATTTTGATGTGTCTTCCTACGCTACCCTTAATGTTGATTATCGGCACAGTGCTAGATGCTAATGGCATCGATTCAAAGTATTATATTTACCTTCTAATGGGAATTTTATCCCTATTCTCTTGGCCGGGAATGGCCCGCCTTGTCCGTGGACAAATCCTTTTCCTCAGGGAGCAGGAATATATGGTGGCAGCGGAGGCGATGGGATATTCCGCGGTAAGAAAAATTTTCAAGCACCTTGTGCCCAATATTCTGCCTCAGATTCTTGTGTCTATGACGCTGTCTTTGGGAAGTATGATTCTGTACGAATCCACGCTGTCTTACCTCAATCTTGGTGTCAGAGTTCCGTTTGCATCGTGGGGAACAATGATCGAAGTCATTTCCAGACGGAGCGATATTCTCAAAAACAATTTCAACGTCTGGGGGCCTCCGGGTGTCTGTATCGTTATTGCCGTGCTCGGTTTCAACTTTATCGGCGACGGCCTGCGCGACGCACTCGACCCTAAACAGAGGAGATAACGATGGGCGTATTGAAGCTGTTCAAAAAAGAAAATAATGAAGAAAATAAAGTAAAGACTTCTTCTTCAAAACATTATCTCACCGGTAAAGAGGTAAGGGAAATTGCCAAGGCCAATATGAAGGAAATGCGCCGCTTGGAAAAGGCAAAAACAAGAAAAGTTCCCGAATCGGAATATCTTGCCGAAATGAAGGATCCAAATAATATTTTGGAAGTGGAAAACCTTCATTCTTACTTTTTTACCGATCAAGGGGTCGTGAAGGCCGTCAACGGCGTCTATTTCAATATCCCTTTGAATTCCACGGTAGGCGTCGTCGGAGAATCCGGCTGCGGTAAATCCGTCACTTCCATGTCGATTATGCGGCTCTTACAGGGACCCACGGGACAGATCGTGGAAGGCTCCATTCGTTTTAAGGCCATCGATTTCAAGCGTGACGACAGAGGAAATTTTATTCCCGTTTATGAAAAGGACGAAAACGGTAACGTTATTATGGAGCCCGTTTTGGATAAAAAGGGGAATGCGAAGCTCGACAAAGACGGCAAGCCTTTTATGCAACCCAAGCAGTTAAAAGACGAAAACGGAATCGGCGTATACGAAAAGGAAGAAAAAGTTTTCGATATCGCAAAAATGCCTATCCGCGAGATGTACCGACTTCGCGGCAGACAGATGTCCATGGTCTTTCAGGAGCCGATGACTTCCTTAAATCCCGTGTTTACGATCGGAAATCAGCTCGATGAAGTCACGTTGCTCCACGTTCCCGGCGCGACGAGGGAACTCGCGAAAAAACGCTCTATCGAGATGCTCAACCTGGTCGGAATCGCCATGCCGGATAGGGTATATGCTTCCTATCCGCACGAGCTTTCCGGCGGTATGCGTCAGCGCGTCATGATTGCCATGGCTTTGGCCGGCGAACCCCGCTTGATTATTGCGGACGAGCCGACAACCGCGCTCGACGTGACCATTCAGGCGCAGGTGTTGGATCTCTTTAACGATTTGAAGAGAAGAATCAACGGATCCATTCTTTTGATTACGCATGATTTGGGCGTAATTGCCGAAATGGCGGATTATGTCGTCGTCATGTATGCCGGAAGAATTATCGAACAGGGTACGGCTTCCGAAATTTTCCATAATCCCTGTCATCCTTATACGCAGGGCTTGCAGAAATCGAAGCCGACAATGAAATCGTCGAACGATAAACTGTTCAATATTCCGGGAAACGTGCCCAATCCAATCAATATGCCTAATAACTGCTATTTCAAAGAAAGATGCTCTCAGTGTATCGGCAAATGCTCCGGCGAATATCCGGGAATGGTGCAGATAAGTCCCACGCACTTTGTCGCATGCCACTTGTACGGCTCGAAGGAAAATTGATATGGAAACACAAGAAAATAAACAAAACCTTCCCGAAACGGCAGAGACGCAGGATTTTTCGGGGTATGACGATTCTGCGGAATTCGCCAAAGAGCAGGCGGAACGGGAAGAGAAAAGCAAACAGGATTTTGTTCTTCCTCCCGATCCCGAAGCGATTTTGGAAGTCAGACACTTAAAAAAATATTTTACCTTAAAAAAGACCTTGATGGGGAAGCCCATATCCAGCCTGAAAGCAGTCGATGACGTATCCTTTAAGATAAAGCCGGGCGAGACGCTCGGCATCGTGGGAGAGTCCGGCTGCGGAAAGACCACGATGGGCAGAACGATATTAAAGCTGTATCAGCCCACTGCGGGACAGATTTTTTTCGAGGGAAAAAATATCGCAGGCTATAAGCCCAAGGAAATGCGGGCGCTCAGAACGAAGATGCAGATTGTCTTTCAGGATCCGTATTCTTCGCTTCCGCCCAGAAGCACCGTAGGAGATATTCTTTCCGAGCCGGTCAGGGTGCATCATATTGTTCCGCCTTCCCAAGTAAAGGAATATGTCCTCAAAGTCATGGAGCAGTGCGGATTGCGCGACTATTATTACGAAAGGTATCCTCACGAGTTTTCAGGCGGACAGCGCCAGCGTATCTGTATCGCGAGAGCGTTGGTAGTCGCACCCACGTTGGTCGTGTGCGACGAGCCCGTTTCGGCTCTCGACGTTTCTATTCAGGCGCAGATTATCAATCTGTTGAAGAAATTGCAGACGGAAAGGCAGCTTACATACCTTTTCATTTCGCATGATTTATCGGTCGTTAAATATATTTCCGATAAAATCGGCGTCATGTATTTGGGCTCCATGGTCGAATTCGGAAATAAGGAAAGTATTTTCGACAATCCTTTGCATCCGTATACCAATGCGCTCTTTTCCGCCGTTCCCAATCCCAATCCTGACGAGAAGGTTCATCGTATTCTTTTGACGGGCGATATTCCTTCTCCTGCAAATCCCCCTATGGGCTGTAAATTCCATACGCGCTGTCCCAAAGCGATGGAGGTCTGTAAGCATATCGCTCCCGCTTATCGGGAGTATGAGCCCGGGCATTTCGTCGCTTGTCATTGTTACGCGCAGGAGGACTAATGGCTAAGAAAAAGAAAGAGAAAGTCACCTATTACGACGATAATTCCACGATCAGCGATATGTCGAACGTCACGAGGATCGGGCAGAAAAATCCTCCGCCGCCCCGTGAACCGAAAAAACAATCGACATTCAAGGAGAAATGGAGAACTTATTGGACGACCGTCAAAATGATGGTAATTCCTTTGTGCGTCGCTTTGCTCATTATGGGTGTGCTGTATCTTTTCTTCATGTTTCTCGGAGGCGGATTCGGTTGATGATTTCTCATAAGAAATTTCTCCTATAAAAAATTGGTTATAAAAGTCCGTCTCTATGGATAAACTAATCGGGTAAAGGAGTAAAAAATATGTGGTGGCAAGGTATTCTCATCATTCTCGGCGTTATTCTGATTTTGTGGCTCGTTTTGAAATTATTCAAGGTCAGCTTCAAAATCATTTGGAAACTTTTGATAAACGCTTTGATCGGTGGCGTGGTTTTATATCTCCTCAATTTGATTCCCGGTATTTCTATGCCGATCAATTGGTTGACGACGATATTGACCGGTATCTTCGGAGTCCCCGCCGTAATCGTAATTTTTATTGTCAGTCTGTTTTGAAATTTGTTAAAATGAAAGGAACCGCTCAAAGCGGTTCCTTTTTCCTTATGGGCAGCTTATAATTATTCTTAAAAGAGAAATTCGGACGATATTCTTATCCGACGGTTATATTCTTTTCGGGGCTCTGCGTTAAAGGAGGCGCAGGGCCTTTATCGCGTGAGGAGAGAAATCCCCAAATAACGACGATAATAAAACGGAGGGCGTTAGCGATGAGGGAGAACCAAACGAATCCTTCCAGACCATAAAAATAGGTTCCCGCAATAACGAGCGCAAAGAAGGAGACGGCATAAATCAGATTCAGGAAGAATTGTTTCTTTTCGCCGCGGAAGCGCAATAAAACCACTAAAAGAACGCCGGAGACAAAATAAAAAATTTGACTGAGAATGGCGGGAACGAGAAAGGGCTTTACTGTTTCATATAATTCTTCGTATAAAAACGGAATAAAAATGTGGGAAAATAAAATACAGCCGCCCGTGCAGACGAGCCCGCCGCCTATTCCACAGGCGCCGAAAATCGTCCATAATTTTTTCGACAGCCCTTTGTCGTAGCGTATGAGATAACTGATGACGAGAGAATTGACCGGAACTGTAAGGAGTGCGACAACTTTTCCGAACAGAGACGCCGTATAATAAATCGTCACTGCCGTGCCGCCTTCCATAGCCAAAAGTAAGAGTCTGTCCGCATTTAAGGTGAGGTTCTCCAAAAGATTGGAGAGGAAAAGGAGGACGATACTCTTGCATACGAGTCCGAAGTTCTGAGACGGCCTGAGCGGACGGCGGTAAATTTTACTTGCGAAAGCGGAATAAAGGATACCGAGAATTTCGCCCGTAAGGATTGCCGTGAGCCATTGTCCCGTCCACCGATAGACGAGGAGTCCCGCGAGGTATCCGACCGAAATTGCGAGATAAAAGAAAAAGTAACGCAGGAAATTGACGTTCAGCTTGAACTCCACGTCGGAATAGCAGCGGAATACGGTGAAGAACATCAAGGCGGCATAGAGACCGATTGTAACGGGGCTGAGAAGCTCTAAGTACCAAAGATAGAAAACACCTATAAAGGCGCTGAGTATTCCGCTCAGGAATAGGGGCAGCAAATAATCGCCATTGACAGGTCGCAGAGCCTTTTCGTTGACCAAACGCGAATAATTTGCCGCGTAACCGAACGGAGCGGCTATAATCGCTACGAGGGACAGCAGAGAAAGCGCTACACCATACGCATCTTCGCCCAAACAGCGGAGAAAGTACGGATATAGCGCGAATTGAAGAACCATGTTGAACAAAGCGGTCGCGCCGATGTTCAGACAAACGTCTCCCAATCGTCTTCTGTTGTCTTTTTCGAAAATCGCTTTGATATTCATCGTTTCATCGGAATGGGTGGACTTGCAGTCTGCGGGCGAAGGGGAAGCAGCTCCGTTACGCGGTTTTGGTAATTATTTTGAGGCCGTTCTCGGTAAAAACGCCTCAACTATTTTTGAGCAGAAAGCCCTGAAAACGTTTCTCCCGATTTCCGCCTGCCGCTTATTGCCTTGAACGTATCGACGAGACAAATTATCCCCAGAGCAACTGTGGAAAGGAGAATACAAATATCGGAAATCGCCGCTCCGTTGCCTAAAAAATGATGAAGGTCGGGATTTCCGGGAATAAAGAGAAAGGGGAGGATAAGGAAGGAGAAATACGCCCAATCGATACCTTTAAGTTGCTTTTTTTCGTTACAGAGATAAATGAGCGGCACGAGAAAAATTCCCCAAGCATAGGTGGCATGAATGGAAGGGACGCACATGAACAGCGTACAGGCAAAAAGGATGACCTTCCAGCGTTCTTTTTGAAGATAAGAGGCTGCGACAAACATTGCCACGACAAAGACGAGTAAAGCCATGAAAAGGATTTTTAATAACTGTTCGGGAACATGCAGCGTTTTTGCAATGCTCGTCCAAGCGCCGGAACCGGAGGAAAAGTCGGCGACATTTCCCAACATCCAGACGAGACATTTAGGCCCACCGAAAAAGAAGGACGGTAAAAGGAGCAGTAAAATTCCGTACAGTGCACAGCGAAGAGCCTCTTTATAACGTTTGTCCGCAATCAACAGCCAGCCGAAAGCAGCGGGATATAATTTGAGCGAGAATGAAAACGCGAGAGCGACGAGGGAAAGCTCCCTTGCAAGTTTGTTTTCGCTTTGATAAAAGAATAAAAAGGCTGCCGATGCCAAGGTGGACAAAAGAATGATATTTCCCCTTTCCAATAAAGAGAGCATGGGGACGTTGAGGAGAATAAAAAAACAGAAGAGAGTTTTTTTCTTTCCCGAAAAACGTATCCGGTTTCCGCAGAGAAAGAAAAACAGAAGTGCAAACACGAACAGAAACAATAGGCAAGCAATGATAGCGGAGGGATAATTCACCCAGTTATGACGTTGGTCGAAGGGCGTAGTCGCGTATTCTTCGGGAATAAATCGAAGGCATAACAGAAAGATGAGATTAGCCATGGGGGGATAAATGACTCCACGATCGGTATAGACGCCCGTTCCCTGCGAGACGTCCCGAACGGAATTAAAGAAGTCCATAAACAAGTCGGTCCCGTCTGCGAAGAATATTCCGCACAATACCTTGCCGCCCCATATCAGGGAAGCGATGAGATAGATTATCAGACTTACCGCCATGAAAGCTACAAAAAATTCCGCGGGATTCTTTCTCTTAAAAAAATCTTTTATAGGGCTCGGATGCCCTTCCTCCCGTTCCACCTCTTTTTCTTTTCGCATGATACCTCCGAACGAATGACGATATAGACTCGTTCATTATAGCACGTTTTGTCCGAAAAGACAACTGATTATGCGACTTTCAGAAAGTTATGACAGATTTGAAAAAATTATTTTGAGGAATTTTTGTGCGAACCCTTGCGAATTAACGGAAAGTATGATACAATAACGACGTAAAGGAGAATGATTTTTATGAATATATGGCACGATATTTCCCAAAAGCGCATATCCGCTAAAAATTTTGAGGCCCTGATTGAAATTCCCAAGGGCTGTAAGGCAAAATACGAGCTGGACAAAGAAACGGGGCTTTTGAAATTGGACCGCGTCCTTTATACTTCCACCGTATATCCCGCAAACTACGGTTTTATCCCCCGTACGCTTGCCGAGGACGGAGATCCTTTGGACGTTTTGGTTTTATGTGCGGAGGCAATTTATCCTATGACGTTGGTCAACTGCTATCCTATCGGCGTCATTAAAATGATCGACGGAGGCTCTCTCGACGAAAAAGTAATCGCGATTCCCTTGGGCGATCCCACGTATAACGGATACTATGATATTCACGAGTTACCCTCCCATGTATTCGATGAAATGATGCATTTTTTTGAGGTGTATAAATCCCTCGAACATAAACAGACGACCGTCAAGGAAATTTGTCATCGCGACGAGGCCGTAGATATTATAAATAAGTGTATCGCCATGTATAAAGATAAATTCGAAAGGTAAATAATTTTTCCGTAACCGCGCATAAAATCGAATATCGAGATCGATAAAATTCGACGAAAACCGCGGGGAGGATCGGTTATAAATTTTCATGAGTTTGCATGGAATAATAGAGAGGAGGCAAAACAAAGTGAAGGAACTTTTGGTCATTGTAGACATGCAGAACGACTTTGTTTTCGGAGCGCTGGGAACCCGGGAGGCTCGGGACATTCTCCCCGCCGTAAAGAGAAAGGCGGAAGAGGCCAGAGTGTCGGGGAAAAGGGTGGTGTTTACACGGGATACGCACGGGGAAGACTATCTTTCTACACAGGAGGGAAAGCGATTGCCCGTTTTGCATTGTCTGCGCAAAACGAAGGGCTGGGAAATCGTCGAAGGCCTTTATTTTCAAGGGGAAAAGATATTTGATAAGCCTTCTTTCGGAAGTCTTTCCCTTGCGAAATTTGCTGCGGAGGAGGGCTATGAAAGAGTGGAGATAATCGGCGTCTGTACGGATATTTGCGTAGTATCCAACGCATTGATTTTGAAAGCCTTTTTGCCCGATGCGGAGATCGTCGTGGACGCGGAATGTTGTGCGGGATCGACGCCCGAAAATCATCGTGCGGCTCTGAAAACGATGCATTGTTGTCAAATCGTGACGGAAAATTTTCAAGAATAGAGAAAAAACGAAAAAATATTAAAAAACTTGGCGAAAAAATAAGAAAAGGATATTGACAATAAAAGAAAAAAAGGTTATAATATAAAGGAATAATATCGGTGTAAGTATTTGCGATAATATGGGATAAATATGGTACCGGTGAAAATGAAATTTTGAGGAGGCTTCGGATGAAAAAGAAAGGCAGAATCTGCGGGACGATCGGCTTGATCCTTTCTCTCGCATTGGCCGGCGGAACTGTCGTTTACGGAACGATGTTCGCGGGAAACGCAGTCGGTAAGGCCGAAAAACCTATCGGCAGCGCAACGGGCAACGTTTTCGACGGTTGGATCAACAAAAGCGGCTTCGATGAGACAAAGACGCTCGTGACCGAGTCGGGGGGCATTTTCGACGGCAGCAAAAAGGACGGAAAATATAAATCGTATTCCCTCTCCTTTACCCAGACTTCGACGATAACGACGACGGGAGAGGGCGCTCAGACGGTCAACAATTTGACCGAGGGCGTCATATATACCGATGCAGATTATACATATCTGAAACTTTCGGGCAGGTATTTCGAGGGGCGTACGACGACGATAGAAGCGGGAGAATATGTGCTTTCCAAATCCGACGGCGTATGGTATGCTCGTACAAACACTTCCGCTGCGACGGAAAACGTTAACGACACCCCGCTTTTGGACAAAGCAAAATGGGAGCAAATGACAGAAACTTCGGCGGATCAGTATATCTTGGCGTCCAGCATTTTCAGTTATATGACCGAAGTATTCGGTTCTGTCAATTCCGATAATCCTGTCTATCTCGGCCTTACGGGGGAATATCATTTCAAAGATACCTCTGTGACCGCTGATTATTTGAAAGGAGACTGCCGGTTTACTGTGGGACTTTGCCCGACGATTCGACATACTTTAAGTCTCTCCGAAACAGACGAGACGAAATCTTATGGAACAATAACCACGGCCCTTCAGTATTCCAATCTCAATAATACGAAGGTCGACCTGCCTGATTCCGTCAAGGAGGCAATGAAAAAATGAAAGAGAATATGAAAAAAGCCGTATCGGTTAAAAAACGCATTGCCAAGACACATTCCAAAGCGGAATTCGTGGGGATTCTCTATCTGATCGCCACGGTATTTCTCGCCGTGATGGCTTTCCTGCCCCTCGTTTACGGTACGTCCGTGGGCTCGATGTGGGTGAAAAATTTCTGGAAGCCCTTCCTTGAACTTAAAAATATTAAGACCTCCGAAGCGCCCGTTATACTCAACGCCTTTGTTGCGCTCGTATATGCGTTATTGCTTCTGACCGTCGTTATCAATGTACTTAAATCCTTGTCCAGACTTGGCCGTCTGTTTAAGAAGAAGGCTTCCCGACTGAACGGATTTAACCGCAACGCTATCGCTATGGAGGAGATGGGTAAGATTTTCTCCGGTACATATTGCGTATTTATCGCGTTCCCCTTTATCATTCATCTCGTTTCTGGGGCAGGATTTGCCAATCTGTTCTATATTTCCATTGTAGTGGGACTTATTTTCCATTTCTGGTGCGGTCTCGTAGGCGGAAATGTCAGCTTGTTTACGGTCGGGGATAATCCCGCGGAAGAAAAACGTACCTTGGGAAGAATCGCTCCCTTCTTCCGCAATATCGCTCAGCTCGTCTTTGTCGGGCTTATCATGTATTTCATCTCCGAGAGCAATTTAATGCTCAATGCGGTGAAATGGTTGGAAAAGAACGCATTCAGCGAACTGTTCAAGGTAAAGATGGACGTTTTGATCTATGGTGTTCTGCCTCTGTTGCAGCTTTTCATTTGTATTTGGACATTGGTACTTTTGAAGCATGCTACTGCGGCGACCGAGTTTGACCGCGAGGGGATGGAAGCCTCCGGCATGAAGAATTTCCGAGTATTCTCTATCTTTACTTTGATTACGGCGGCTGCATTGTTTGCACTTTTGTTTGTAGCGGAAGGAAAGCGGGATTTTATCGCTCCTACGATGAGTACTTTATATCTCGCCATCGTCGCTCTTGCCGCGATTATAGAAGAATTCTGCATGTGTCGCCTGCCCAATGTAAAGGGTAAGCTTGCAGAGGAGCCCGCCGCGGCTTCGGAGACGGAAGAAGATGTGGACATCGATCCCGATCATCCCGCAGAAACGAATACGGAAAAAGAAGTTGCGAATGAAAATGTTCCTGCGATGTATCATGTACCTTTGCAGTGCATTACGCAACCCGCCATTTTCATGCAGCCTAACGGGCAACCGATTATGGTTATGCCGATGATTGCGGGACCGCAAATGCCTCCTATGCAGTCGCCCGGAACGGAGGAGAACGGCCAGCCTGTTTACGGATATGCGAACCCGTACATGAACAATCCGTATATGCCTCCGTATAGCTCTTATTGGAATAACGGCAGACCTTATCGCCCGTTCAATCCTTATCAATACGTACAGGAACCTGTTTCCGAAGAAAATCAGGAAACTGAAATTAAAACGGAAGAAAAGGCCGCGGAGTCGAAGCCGGAAGAAAAATCAGCGATGCCTGAAAGTAAGCAGGCTCGTCGCGCCGATGAAAAAATGGCGAAGAAGGAGAGTCGTGCAGCCGCAGAGAGAGCTGCTGTTGAAAGAGCTTTGGCGGAAAAGTGGATGCGCAAAGCGAAACAGCCTATGCCTTCGGAAGACAGCGGAATTGCCTCTGCCGTGACGGAACCTACAATGACGGAGACCAAGGAAACGAACGTACCTGCTTTGATTCCTGCTCCCGCCCCCGAAGCGTCTCAGGCCAAAGAGCCCTTAATGGAAACCTATACATATCAGATACCCAAGAAGCCGAATTTCGACGACTATCCCGAAGCGTCCGATTTATCCAAGGAAGATTTGTCCAAGCCGCTTCCGCCCAAGAAATGGACGGTAACTTGTCCCGATTGTGCAACGAAATTGACGGTTAAGGAAGGTGCGTTTGCATATCGTTGTCCGGAGTGCGGCGGCGTATTCCAGCTGCGTAAGATATTCAGGGCAAAGCAGAAGGAAAATCAAGAAGCGAATTCTGCGGAAGAAACAAAATAAAACAATAAAGTTTATTCGAAGCAACCAAAAAAGCAGGCGTTCCTGAAAGGGAGCGTCTGCTTTTTGGCTTTTGAGCGAGATATTATTCCGATTGAATTTACTGAAAGCGCTTTTTGCAAAGCAATTTTTTTACTGCACCGAATAGAATTTATTTGCGGCTATATAAGGGGAGCGATATATTTCAGCGTTATGCTGCGTCTAAGCTTTTGAAAAGCCGGACGGCTAACACGGTCATGTCGTCCTTTGCCGAGCCGCCGTATAAGGCTACCGCTTGATTCAAAATCGTATCGGCGAGCTGTTGGGGATTAGCCGCGGGAATATTTTTTAAGGTTTCGTAAAGGTCGGCGGAAGAACCGAATGCGGACGTAATGCCGTCGCTTAAAAAGAGCAAAACGTCGTCCTCCTGTAACGTATAAGAAGACGTATCGGGGTGAAGAGATTCGAGGATTCCGAGTGGCAGGGAACCGCTTTCGAGAATTTTTAATGTATTTCCCGAAAGAATGAATCCCATGGGCGAGCCGATTTTGACGATGTCTGCCGCGCCGTTGTCGAGATCTACTACGGCGATATCGACACATGCGAACGTTTCCTCACGACTGAACGTAAGCAATTTGTTGATGGTGGAGAGCACCAGCGAGGAGGGCATTTTTGCGCGATAAAAACTTTCTAACAGGGAAATGGTGCTTTCGGAAATCCGCCGCGCATATTCTCCGCTGCCCATACCGTCGGAAAGCGCGATCATGAATCGTCGTTCGTCTATCTTGATAACGGAGTGCGTATCCCCGCTGGCGGCCTCTCCCGCTTTGGTGAGGGAAGCTACGCCGAATGCCGCGTCAAAATAGGGTTTTTTGTGCAAAATACAGCAGAATTTATCCTTGCTGAGCGTGAGCCTTTCGGAAATAATGAGAGGATTTCCGAGCACGTGCGAGGCAATGGCCGCTATCTTTTTTACGTCCGCTTTTCCGAAGGTGATGAGGGATAATGTAAGGTCGTCCTCGTCACCCGCAATTAAAACTTCCGAACACACGATGCCCGCTTTCAGGAGTGCTACGTTCAGTTGTTTTTCTTTGTCCGAATAAATCGTGAGGGGTTCACTTTGTTCGAGGGCGATATTTTTGAGAATTTCACTTACGCCCTGTGCCTGATTGGCGAGGAGCTGCCTGCCCGAAGCGGCATTTTCCGTTTCCAGCATATATTTTCGATAATCCCCGATTTGACGATTTACGGCATACAGGACGCCGCTTTGATTGATACAGGCATCGGCGAGGTCGGTGGGAATATCGATAAGGCTGGTTTTTCCCTTTGCACAACCTACGTCGATGAGTTTATTCAGTCCGTTTTCTAAGCCGTGCAGCATGCAGGTTCGATAATTGGTACACGATTTGCATACGCTTTCAATGACGCAGCCCCTTATGTATTCCTTTGCGCCTTCCTCCGCCTCATTGGTCCCGAGGGCCGCAAAAGTGGTCTGTATTTCCCTGAATACTCCCGAAATTTCAAAGAGCTGTTCTCCTATGGAAGCGCGATTGCGGTTGATGGCGATGCGGGAGAGATGTTTTTCCCGATAGAAAATCAATTTATCTTCCATTTTTCTGACGAGGGGAGGGGGAATGAGTAAAAATAACAGGCAGGGAATGAGGGCGGAAAGGAGAGACTGTACTAAAAAGGAGGTTTGCAACGAATAGATACCGTCGAAATACCCATAAATAAAAAATATGCCGAGGAGAGCCAAAACGGCGGGAAGGCGTCCCATTTTGATAAAGAGGGCGACCGCCGTCCCGTAGAGGAAAAATCTTTCGGGAGAAACTCCCCCGACAAGCGCGGGCGGCAGGCTGAGTGCAAACGCTGCAATGAGCGCGGAAGCGTCCTTCGTTGCGCAAGCAAACAATAATAAGATAAAGAATGCAATACCCATGTAAGCAGTGACGCTGGCTATTCGGCAGAGTCCGACCCCGCAGAGCACGAAAAAAAGAACGGAAAAGATAATTTCCTCCGCTTTGAGCCGACAGCGAAGCAATTTATTGAGCAGCGCTTTAAGCGAGACCGTAAACATGGCCGAAAGCAGAAAGATGAGCCCTGAAAGAATAACTTTCTGAGAGATTGTCCCCAACGTAAAGGGGAGATTTAAGGGAATATTGTAGGGCGTAAAAGGCGAAAAGGCTACAAAGAGCGCCAAGGACAGAGATACGCAGACGAGAGGAATCGCCACGGCTTTCTTTTTGAGCTTTGCATAGACACAGAATACAATACAGAGAATCGCGGCCTGTCCCGCATAGACGGGCAAAACGGAGAGCGTAAATCCCGACAATCCGGACAAGAGATATAAAAGACAGGATACGACGGGATTCAATCCCGCGGCCAACATGGCATACAGGAGGGCGAGCCCAAAGGGTTCACCGTTCCGTCCGACGTAATAGAGCGAAAACATCGCCGTAAAGAGAAGTATGTAAAGAAAAACGGTAGAAAAATTGAGCTTTTGGCGTTCGTTCATAAAAGCCTCCGGGCATAGGGATATTTCAGCAATCACTATAACAAAAACGCGGGCGCGGAATTTGACTGATTTTGCTCTATTTTGGCTTTCCCGGACGAAACCCGCGCGAGGGGGACTCGCGCTCATAATCGCCCCGTTCTCTTGGTGGGGATAGGGATATATAAAAACGGTGCAAAGCGGGAACGCTTCGCACCGTTTTGAGTTGTTCGCAAGAAAGAGGGACGAAAGTCCGTCATTCTTACGCGATATGGGGGAAGATGATGAAAAACATCGTATGAGCGGAAAAGAAAAATGCTTCGGCGATCAGTTCTCCTGCGTGAAACCGAGGCTGATTAAAATCGCCTTGTTGACTCGGTTCATCGTCGAGGGGGGAAGCTCGCCGATGCGTTCTTTTAAGCGGCGTTTGTCGATGGTACGGATTTGTTCCAAAAGAATGACGCTGTCTTTCGCCAATCCGTAAGCGGAAGGCAGTTCGATATGGGTGGGAAGTTTCGCCTTGTTGATTTTGCTGGTGACCGCCGCGGCGATGATCGTGGGGGAGTATTTGTTCCCGACATCGTTCTGCACCACCAGAACGGGACGGATGCCGCCCTGTTCGCTGCCGACCACCGGCGATAAATCGGCATAGTAAAGTTCCCCTCGTTTGACATTCATATAAGACACCTCTCGTGTGGAAAAACTCCCTTAGTGCATTATATGTAAAGGAGCTCTTTTCCTGTTCAACAGAGAGTATTCCCGCAAAACGGGGATTTTATACCGAATTTGGAAAAAAATCCCCGAAACATATTCGTTTCGGGGAAAAATATCGAAAGGGGCCGGATTTCGCCCCTTCGTCTATCAACCGATTATATTTTTTATCAGATAATATATTTCGGATCCTTTGCGGGCTGAGCGTCCAGCTCTGCCTTTTTCGCGGAATAGCCCGCTTTTCCGAGCAGTGCGAACGTGGCTTTCTTGCCTTCCTCTACGCCGGGCTGATTGAAGGTATCGATGTTGAGCATGGCGCCCGCATAAGCGGTCTGCAACTCGAAGAGGAACAAAAGCTGTCCCAAAGTGAAGGCGTTGAGTTCGGGCAGCCAAAGCGTATAGTTCATTCTGCACGCCTTGGTCAGTGCATAGGCTGTCGCTTCGTTTTCCGCCTGAATAAGCTCTTCCATGGTATGTCCGCCGAGGAAAGCGACATCGGGGATATTCTCACAGCCGTAGGGGATGGGCATGGAGCAGGCATACTTTTTGAGGGAAAGGAAGGTCACGACTTTATCGTAGGGGCCTTCGGTATAGAGCTGAACCTGCGAATGTTGGTCGGTAACGCCCAAAGATTTGACGGGAGTCTGTCCGACGTTGCAAGGGGTGCCGTCCAGAGTAACGTTCTTCCCGAGGGATTCCGCCCAAAGTTGGCAATACCAATCCGCGAGATATTTGAGGTTATCCGAATAGGGCATCATAACGCCCACGTTTTTGCCCTGTTCCATGGCGGCCACTTGCAGAACCGCGCACATGAGGGCGGGGTTCTTTGCAGGGGAAGGATAACGGCAGACGTTGTCCATATACGCCGCACCCGCGAGAAGACCGTTGATGTCGATGCCGAGCACCGCCGCGGGCAGGAGTCCCACGGGACAGAGCTCGGAAAATCTTCCGCCTACGCCGTCGGGGAGAACATAGCTTTTGATTCCGCCGACCTCGTCGGAAATCTTTTTGAGGTTGCCCTTATTGGCGTCGGTGGTGAAAATGACGTTTTCCTTGACGTCCACGCCTGCCTTTTTGAGCAGGTCGAGGATAATGAGGTACTGCGTCATCGTCTCGCTGGTCGCGCCCGATTTGGAAATGACGTTGAAACAGGTCTTTGCGGGGTCGATAACGTCGAGGAGATCTTTCATTCTGACGGGATCGACGTTGTCCTCCACATAGAATTTGGGCCCTTTTCTCACCGATTTGGGCAAATCGTTATAGTGCAGGTGGCAGAGCGCGTTGAAAGCCATAATGGGGCCGAGGGCGCTTCCGCCGATTCCGAGTACGACGAAGTATTGAAATTTTCTGCGCACGTTTCTTGCCGTGGCGATGATGTCTGCGACGATTTCTTTCTGATTATAGGGAAGCTCCGTCCAGCCCATATACAGTTCGTCCTTGCCTCTGTTTTCTTTTACGTAGGCAAAAGCGGCGGAAGCCGCGGTATTGTAGGATGCAAGCTGCTTGGGAGTAAATCCCTTGTTGCCGAGAAATTTGTCGGTCATGTTGTTGTAGTCGAGCGTAACGCGCATGTGGTCGCGCCATTCTTTGGTTTTATAGCCCATGGTGTGTGTTCCTCCGGGTGAAATTTTCACATTATTATTTTAGAACAAAAAAAGCGTTCTGTCAAGGATTGGAAGGGGGGATTTCTTTATTTTTCAGATAACAGTTTTTTGAAGGGCTTCGGGGAGAAAATGTGACAAAAAAAGTAAAAAACGAAAGTAATTATCAACATGATGACGGCGGTGAGGGAGAGCGCGGCGACGGCTCCGAGATATTTTTTCAAGGCGGCGGAGATGAATTGTCCGATTAAGGAAACGGGGAGCATGAGAGCGCAGAGGATAAGGCTGCGTTTCAAGAGGGAGAACGGCAGAGGACATTTTCTGCAAAGAAAGACGAGATTGAGCGTGGAACATACGACATAACTGAGCGAAAGCCCGACGGGATAGGCATAGACGCCGATGTATTGCGGCAGAATCAACACCGCGCCGAGCATGAGCGCCGCGCCGATAAAGTAATAGACGAGGGTTTGCCGCTCGAAGTTGATGGAATTGAGAATGCCGGTGGAAATCATGGTGAGGCTCATGGGCAGGAGCATAAAACAGCATCTGCGAATCATTTCCCCCGCGTCCGCGTCGGAGTATAAGACTCTGCCGATATCGTCGCCCAGAACGAAAAATAAGGGGATTAAAAGGCATGCCACGAGGACGGTAACGGAAATTCCCTTTTCGATATTTTTGCCGAGCTGTTTATAGCGCTTCCGATAGAAGTCCTCGGAGAGTTCGGGAACGAGGACGAGGGAAATGGAGCCGATGACGGTGGAAGGAATGGAAAGAATGGGTATGGCCATACCGGAGACGACGCCGAACATTTGGAGGGCTTCCGTCTGAGTGGCGCCTGCGCGAATGAGCATGGCGGGCAGAAGTACGGCTACGGCGGAGCCGACGAGGGAACCGCCCGCGCGCACGGCTGTAATGGGCATGGCGGAAGCAAACAGCGGTTTTAATTGTTTTTTAGGCGAGGCCAATCTCCCGCCGCGCGCGAAGAAGCAGACGGAAGAGGCGGAGAAAGAGATGAAATAGGAGATGATGACCGCAAAGGCGGCGCGCTTTGCGCCGTCGAATACGTCGGAAATGCCGCGGAGGAGAAGGACTCCCGCGATGACCATGACGCTTTCTTCCACGAGCTCGAGGACGGAGGGAAGAAGAAATTGTTTATTTCCCCAAAAACTGCCGCGAATGACGGCGTAGACGGAGGAAAAAATAAGTCCGACGAGCAAAATGGAGAAGATATCCAGGCATCGATCGTCGGAAAAGAGAAAGGTAAATTTGTTCCCGAAGAGGAGAAAGACGATGCAGACGGGAAGGGTGAGGAGCAGGGACGCGAAAAGCCCCGCGGTGACTGCGGAGCGTTCTCCCTTCGGATTTCCCGCCGCCTTGCTTTTGGAGATGAGCCGCGATACGGTGATGGGGATTCCGCCCGTTCCCAGCGTGATAAAGACGGAAAAGACGGACAGGGCGACCTGATAGAGTCCGAGTCCCTCCGACCCGATGAGCCGCGAAAGAACGATGCGATATAAAAATCCGAGTGCGCGCTCCGCGACGGAAAGTCCCGTGACGAGCGCGGCCGTTCGATAGATATTATTTTTTTTCATAATTTATTGTACGGGCCTACCCTGCGATTTATGAGGATAATTTCTTTTCTTCCCGCATATAATGGAGTGATGCTGACAATTATCATTCCGCAATTTTATAAGGTCAAACGGGGACAGACGCTGAAAGAAATTTCCGCCGCCTTTCATCTGCCCGAAAGCGTGCTGATAGGCTATAATTCTCTGAAAGAGGACGTTCGGGAGGGGCAAATCCTGTATATTCCCGCCGTCAGGGGAAATCTCTACACCGTGCGCGCGGGGGATACGAAGGCGCTGCTTTCGGGAAGCGAAGAAAACTTTGAAAAAAAGAACATGACCGCTCTTTTGTATCCCGGAATGAAAGTATTGCTGTAATCGGGCCGTACCGGGGCGAGGGGGGGACGGACCACGAGGGGAAAATCTTTTTGCGGCGTAACACGAAAATTTTCTTCCCGACATAAGATATAATAAGTAATTAATTACGGAGGAACTTGAAGCCCGCGCGTCTTTTGCGGTTTCTTCTTCAAGGTTATTTCGTTACAGGAGGTTAAAATGTCGTTTTATTCTAATTTTCAATCGGATAAGTGCCCCGGCGCGATTACGGGCAATCCGTTGAACGGCTTGACGGAAAAAGTATGTATTCAGGCGGAAAAGATATTCGACGCCTGCATCAAGCAGACGCAGCTTGAAAACTATACGCTGGAACTTACCGACTTTGTGCCCGAAAATCCTACATATCCGCTGACGTTCATCAGCGCTCGTTCCCTCTCTTCCGAGGCTACGGTTTCCAATCTCAACATAGACCGCCAATCGGATAAACAGTGCGCCCGCGTTCAGGCGTCCGTCACGATTCCCGTCGAGGTTCTTTATATGGACGCTTCGGGCACCGAGGGCAAGGCGACTTCGTCGGTCACGCTCAACGAGGACGTGCTTCTTTTTGTGCCGTCTCCGTCCATTATGCCGTTTACGGTCAAAGGCGTCGTCAGTGCCGTCGCTCCCGAGGGAACGTTCAACGCGACGAACAATACCTTCACCGTCAGCATGTGCACGACCGTCATTCTCAAAATCGCCATGCAGGTGGAGCTTTTGGTTCCGTCTTACGGATATTGTGCGATTCCGCCCGCTCAGGAATACTCTCAGGAAATCTGTACGGGCTTCTTTGAGCTTCCGCTTTACCCGCAGGCCCGTTCCTGCGCCTGCAAGGGAAACGGAACGGATAACCGTTTCTGAAACGCCGAAATTAAAAAAAATTTTCGCAACCCGCCCCTTCCGTTCAACGGAAGGGGCAATTGTTTATAAAATTTCTTGACAAAAAACGGGGGGGGGGTGATATAATGTAACAAAGAAAAGGGAATCGGAAAAAGAATTCCTTTAATAGGCGAAATAAAAAAGAGGGAAAACAATCATGAAAAAATGGATCTGTATCGTTTTATCGGCAATATTTTTACTGGGGACGTCGAGTTCCTGCATGTTTTTTGACAGTTTTGCCAGTCCGTGCGCGGTCGAAACCTGGTACATAGAATCTTATCGGAAGGACGGCGTTTCGTTTTCGGCGGGAACGGACGCGATCGACCCGGAAAAGTCGTTTTATCCCACGGACATTACTCTGTCTTTTTTCGAGGGTGGTTCTTTCCTCTTTAAAGAATTTGAAGAAGAACGCGCGGGGACGTACTCCTGCGAGGGCGGAAACGTGAAACTGACGTTTTCCGACGGAGGGACGGGAAAGGGGAACTGCTTCATGCACACAGTCGACGACGTTTGGTACACCGCCGAATTTACCGTTTCCGATACGAAATACGTCTTCGGAGACTATCGGAAAGGCCGCGAAGTGCGGGCGGATTATCCGACCGTTGAGGAAACGTACGCGAGGCAGGGCAAAGAGATCGGAGACGTCATCTTTAATAATTACGCCTACTCTTATATCCTTGGGGAAACTCGTCTGAAAAACGGGGACTATATCTTTATTCCCGCAAGCATAAAGTATGAGCCGATCAATATTTCGCGGGGGTATGAAAAAGTTTTTTACCGCATGGGGCAGGATTTTTTCCCGATTCGGACAGACGAACCCGCGGAGGGGAAATGCGCGATGATAAGCGGACAGAACATTCGGCAAAAAGGAGAGGAGTCCGAAACGCTGGACAGATACGCCGTCTGGTATCTGGACGATCTCTACGCAGAAAAGCTGTTCCCGTGGATATCCGATTTGAGCGTGGAGAACGTAGAAAGTTTCTCTGATTTCTGGCCGCCTTTAGAAGCGGGCGGCGGTTGCAACTTTTACGTAAGTACAAATAAGGCTGTCATCTTGAAACGCCTGCTGTTTATCAAAAATCTGGCGGTGATGGAAGACGCGGAACTTTCGGAAAAACAAAATTTGTCCGTCGCGAACTCGCGGGTGGTCGTCTTTACGGCGGGAGGGAAGGATTATTCGATCGCCTGGACGGACTTTTACGACGAGGACGGGGCTTATTATGACGGTTACTTTACGGTAGACGGAAAGTATTATCGGGCGAACGGTTTTCCGGACGATTTTGCTAAGTGTTACGATTACGTAAGAACGGAAAATCAGAAATAACGCTTTACGGATCGACGGGAAAAAGGCGAAGAAATACGGCGACGTCGGCGGTCCGGACCCCCAACGTGACAATTTTTAACCCGCCGATCGGGAGGAGAGCGGCTATGTCCTTTTCTCCGATTTCAGGAATTTGACCATCTATGGCGAAAAGTGGGAGAGTCGAGGGACTATAAAATCGTCGGAAGGGCGGATTTTACGACAATGAAAAACAAAAATTAACATTGGACGCTTCAGCGCGAAAATCTTGCCTTTTTGGGAAAAATCTGCTATAATATTGCCATGAATGTTTATGCGATAAGCGATTTGCACCTTTCCTCGGATTCCTCCAAGCCCATGAATATTTTCGGAGGAAACTGGGAAGGACATTTCGAAAAAATAAAAGCGGATTGGCGGGAAAAAGTGACGGGGGAAGACGTCGTGCTCGTCGCGGGCGACATCAGCTGGGCAATGAAAATGGACGGCGCGATGTCCGACTTGTACGCGCTCGCCTCCCTGCCCGGAAAAAAGGTCTTTATCCGCGGCAACCACGATTATTGGTGGAACGGTATCACGCGGCTCAGGGAAAGGGCGCCCGACGAATCCTTTGTCTTTCTCCAAACGGACGCGGTCAGAATCGGGGATTTTGTTATCTGCGGCTCCCGAGGGTGGACATGTCCCGGAAGCCCCGACTATACCGAGCGCGATGAAAAACTCTATCGACGCGAAGCGGAGCGCTTCCGCCTCGCACTCGCCTGCGCGCAGTCGCTCCGAAAAGAGGGGGATAAGGCGATTGCACTCATTCATTACCCTCCCTTCAATCTGCGCCGCGACGACAGTCTGTTCACGCAGATGTTTGAAAATAGCGGCATGGACAAAGTCATTTTCGGGCACCTGCACGGCCCCGTATATTTCCCTCTGTATTCGGAAAAAAATGGGGTGGAATACTATCTCACCTCCTGCGACAAGACGGATTTCAGATTGGTGAAAATTTATTGAAGGATTTTTTTGCGGGTTTGTTCGGCTTTTCGGAAAAGAATAAAAATTTTTTCCGAAAAGGGCTTCGGAACTCTTTACAAGAGAAAAGGAGTGTGCTATAATAAAGCTATCTTTAAGAGCGGTACCGAGATGCCGACAAGACGAAACGCAGACAGTATATTCGCCGCGGTTTTTTTGCGCGGCGCGGAAAGCATGAAGATTTTTGCGGTCTTGGGCGTCGGTGCCCGGGCCGTATTTTTATTTTTCGGAGAGGAATCGCATGGCGGAACATATCATTATGGACGCGAACGGAATGAGACGGACGCTGATAAGGCTGGCGCACGAAATCGCCGAGCGGGACGAAAATCCCGAACAGGTGGTGTTTGTCGGTATTCGGCGAGGCGGAGAAATCGTGGCAAAACGCATACGGGATTGTTTTTCCGAAGCGGAGGGAGTGACGCTCCCCTGCGGCGGAATCGATATCGACATGCAGCGCGACGATTTGGTCTCCGCTTTTTTTGTGCCCGAACATACCGATTGCGCGCTCGGTTTTTCCGTGGAGGATAAAATCGTGGTGCTCTGCGACGATGTCCTGCACACGGGCAGGAGCGTCCGCGCGGCTATCGAGACGATTTTCAGGCTCGGAAGACCCAAGGCGATACAGCTTCTGGAACTCGTCGACCGCGGCGGCAGAGAATTGCCCGTCCGTGCGGATTTCGTGGGCAAAAACGTACCCACCGCGCGCAGCGAATACGTAGAGGCATACTTTACCGAGCTGGGTGCAGCGGAGGATAAAATCGTCGTCGGAAAAGGAGGGCGCGAATGATTAAAAGAAAAGATTTGCTCGGCCTCGTGGACGCGAGCGCGGAAGAGATTTGCGAAATACTCGACACCGCCGCGAACATGAAGAGGCTTTTGAGGCAGGGAATCAAGAAGCTGCCGCATCTCGAAGGCTGTACCGCCACCATTCTCTTTTACGAGAACAGCACGCGGACACGCACCAGCTTTGAGCTGGCGGCAAAATACATGGGCGCGACGACCATCAATATCGCGGCGAGTTCGTCGTCCGTCGCCAAGGGAGAGACGCTCATCGATACGGGAAAGACGCTGGACGCGATGAAGAACGATTTCATCATTATCCGCCACCCCATGGGCGGGGCGCCGTATCTGCTTGCGCGGACGGTCAAAGCGGGCGTCATCAACGCGGGCGACGGCATGAACGAGCATCCCACCCAAGCCCTTCTCGACCTCTGTTCCATGCGGGAAAAGTTCGGGAAAATCGAGGGTTTGAAAGTGGCGATTTTGGGGGATATAAAACATTCGCGCGTGGCGAAATCCAATCTGTTCGCCCTTGCCAAGCTCGGGGCGGAAGTGAGAATGTACGCGCCCGAGACGCTCATTCCCAAGGGAATCGATCGTTTGGGCGCAAAGCTCTGCACCTCTCGCGAAGAAGCGGTGGAGGGAGCGGACGTCGTCATGGGATTGAGAATTCAGTTAGAGCGACAGCAGGCGGGAAATTTCCCCTCTCTCAACGAATACGCGGAATTTTACGGAGTCAACGAGCGGGTATTGTCTCTGGCTTCTCCCGATGCAATCGTCATGCATCCGGGCCCCGTCAACCGCGGGGTGGAGCTTACCAGCGACGTCATCGACGACGGGAAAAGCCGCATAGAGGATCAGGTGCTTTCGGGCGTGGCGGTGAGAATGGCGATTCTGTTCCTGTTGGAGCAGTACAGAAAATCGGGTAAATAAGCGAGGTTATAAAAATGATTATCAAAAACGGAAGCGTAATTTTCAAAGATACGGTGGAAAAGAAGGATATCCGCGTTCTCGGCGGGAAGATCGAAAAGATTGCGGATAAGCTCTCTCCCGAACAGGGCGAAGAAGTCATAGACGCGACGGGGCTGCACGTATTTCCCGGCCTTATCGACATGCACGTTCATCTCCGCGAGCCGGGCTTTGAATATAAAGAGGACATCGAGAGCGGCTCCAAAGCGGCGGTAAAGGGCGGATTTACGCAGATCTGCTGTATGCCCAATACGCAGCCCGTCGCGGATAATAAAGTCGTGATCAGTTATATCCGCCATCGCGGCGAAGAGGTGGGGCTTTGCAAAATCCGTCCGATCGGCGCCATTACGAAAGGCGAAGAAGGGGAGCAGATGGCGGATATCGGCGAAATGAAAAAGGCGGGCGCAGTGGCGATTTCCGACGACGGAAAGACGGTGAAAAGCTCTCGCCTCATGCGGCTCGCCATGGAGTACGCGAGCGGCTTCAATATCCGCTGCCTGTGCCACTGCGAGGATAAAGAGCTCGCGGACGGCGGAGTCGTCAACGAGGGCTATAATTCCACTTTGGCGGGGTTGAAAGGAATCCCCCGCGCGGCGGAGGACGTCGTTATCGCGCGGGAAATCTGCCTTTCCGAAAGCCTCGGCGTGCCCGTGCATATCTGCCATGTCTCGACGTACAGCGGCGTGCGCATGATCCGCGACGCCAAGCGCGCGGGCGTCAAGGTGACGGCGGAGACCTGCCCGCATTATTTCGCGGCGACGGACGACGTCATTACCGGCTTCGACACGAATACAAAGGTAAATCCGCCCATTCGGGAGGAAAAGGACAGGCTCGCGATTATCGAGGGCTTGAAGGACGGAACGATCGACGCAATCGTTACCGACCATGCCCCGCACCACGCGAACGACAAAAACGTCGAATATAATCTGGCCGCGTTCGGGATCAGCGGAATAGAGACTTCTTTCGGCTTTGCCGTTACCTATCTCTATAAGACGGGGATTCTCACGCTCAATCAGCTCGCGGATAAAATGAGCCGCCTCCCGGCGGAAATTCTCTCCTTGGAGGGCGGAAAAATCGAAGAGGGGGTGCCCGCGGATCTCACGATAGCCGACCTCGACGAAGAATGGGGCGTGGATTCCTCCGAATTTGTCTCCAAGGGAAAGAATACCCCCTTCAACGGGCGGAAGCTCAGCGGCGCCGTAAAATATACGATTGTCGACGGCGACGTCAAATATAAAGCATAAAGGCAGAGAAATGCTTTTCGGCCGTTTCATAAACAATGCGCAAGAGAACGGTTTATAGCGAGAACGAAAAAAACTGTTTACCGAATGTTTCCTATCAGAGCGTAAGAAATATGTTTATTGACGTTTATAACGAGGAGAAAAAATTATGATTACCGATCGTCTCATTGAACGCATCATAGAATTGCAGAATCCCACCTGTGTGGGGCTGGATACGAGTTTCGATTACCTGCCCGACGATATGCGCGCGGGCGCGAAGGATTTTTCTGACGTCGCGGAACGCATTTTTTATTTCAATAAAAAGCTCGTGGATACCCTCTATGACATCGTACCTTCCGTAAAGGTGCAAATTGCCTATTACGAGATGTACGGGGCGGAGGGACTGAAAGCGTACAGGGAAACGCTCTCTTACGCGGCGGAAAAGGGGCTCGTCGTCATCGCGGACGCGAAACGCAACGACATCGGTTCCACAGCGGCCTGTTATTCCAAGGCATTTCTGGGCGAAACGTCCGTGGAGGGCGCGCGTTTTTCCGCTTTTCCCTCCGACTATGTGACCGTCAACGGCTATCTCGGCACGGACGGAATTTTGCCTTTCGTCGAAGATTGTAAAGAGCGGGATAAAGGAATTTTTGTGCTTGTCAAGACCTCCAATCCGTCGAGCGGAGAGCTTCAAAATCTCCTCCTCGAAAACGGAACGCCCGTATACGAATACATGGGCGGCCTCGTGGAGAAATGGGGGGAAAGCACCGTAGGAAAATACGGCTATTCCGCAGTCGGGGCGGTCGTAGGTGCGACGCACCCCGAGGAGGCGGCGCGGCTGAGGCAAAAGCTCCCGCATACCTTTTTCCTCATTCCGGGCTACGGTGCGCAGGGCGGAAACGCGGAAATGCTGCGTTGCTGTTTCGGAAAAGACGGGCTGGGCGGCGTAGTGAATAATTCCCGCGGGATTTTGTGCGCATATAAGAAAACGGGCGGAACTTATTACGAAGCGGCGCGTGCGGCGGCCGTCGCAATGCAGAAAGACCTGTCCGATGCCATCGGAAAAATGGGCAGGTAACGGAGGAAATCATGCGCGAATATACGGCGAAAATCGTCGAAAATATCCCGATTGCGGAAAATATTCAGTCTTTGACTTTTGAACTCCCCGAAGAACCCGAAGTGCGCGCGGGACAATTTGCCGAACTTTCTGTCGGGGGCAGCCATCTTTTGCGCCGTCCCTTGGCCGTGTGCCGTGCGGAGGGAAAGAGAATTACCGTCTGTTTCCAAATTAAGGGAGAAGGGACCAAACTTCTGGCTTTGAAGAAGCCGGACGAAACCTTAAACGTGCTCATGCCTCTCGGCAACGGTTTTTTTGTCGCGGAAAACGAAAAGAAAGTCGCTCTCGTGGGTGGCGGCGTGGGGATTTTTCCCATGATTTCCGTTCTCCGCGAATATGCGGGGAAAAAGGAACTTTCCGCTTATATCGGATTTCGCAATAAAGGCGCGGTTTGCGGCATGGAGGATTTGCAGCGGGCGGACAGACTTTTGGCGGTGACGGACGACGGCAGTTTCGGCGAAAAGATGAACGCCGTACAGGCGTTCTCGCGCGATCTCGGGGCGGGGTATTCTCCCGACGTCGTGCTTTCCTGCGGCCCCGTGCCCATGCTCCGCGCGTTGAAGGAGGCTTTGGACGGGAAAAACATTCCCTGTTTCGTCTCTTTGGAAGAGCGCATGGGCTGCGGAATCGGAGCCTGCCTCGTATGCGTATGCAATCTTACGAACGGCGAGCACGCAAGGGTATGTAAAGACGGTCCCGTCTTTGATATTCGGAACGTGATTTTATAAAGGAGCGGGAGAATTATGGCAAATTTATCGGTAAATCTCTGCGGAGTGACTTTGAAAAATCCCGTCATCGCCGCGTCGGGCACTTTCGGATTCGGCCGCGAATTCGACGAATTGTACGATATAGGGCGTCTGGGCGGCGTGTCCACGAAAGGCCTGACGATAGAACCCCGTCTCGGAAATCCCGTTCCCCGCATAGCGGAATCTCGCGGAGTCATTTTGAACGCCGTGGGGTTGCAGAATCCGGGAGTCGACCATTTTATAAAATACGATTTCGATTGGCTGAAAGCCAAAGGGACGGCTGTCGTCGCCAACGTCGCGGGAAAAACCTTGGAGGATTATGCGGCAATCTGCGCCCGTCTGGACGGGCTAGCGGATATCATAGAGCTGAATATCTCCTGTCCGAACGTCCGCTCGGGCGGAATGGCGTTCGGAATCCGTCCCGAGAGCGTGAAAGAGGTGACGAAAACGGCGAAAGCTGCTTTGAAAAAGACGCCTTTGATGGTCAAACTTTCGCCGAACGTGGAGAGCATCGCCGCCAATGCCCGCGCGGCGGAGGAAGGGGGCGCGGATTGCGTTTCTCTCGTCAATACCTTTACGGGCATGGCGATCGATATCGAGCGCCGCAGACCCGTATTGGCGAACAATACGGGCGGCGTTTCGGGCGCGGGGATCAAGCCGATTGCCGTCCGCATGGTGTACGAAGCCGCGAACGCGGTAAAAATTCCCGTCGTGGGAATGGGCGGAATTACCTGTGCGGAAGACGCCGTGGAATTTCTCATGGCGGGCGCCGCCGCGGTACAGGTGGGGACGGCAAATTTTACCGATCCGTTTGCCTGTCCGAAGATTATCGACGGGTTAGACGATTGGTGCGATCGTCACGGCATAAAAAACGTATCCGAATTGACGGGTATAATAAAATTAAACGGATAACCGTTCGGGAGGAAAAGAAAAATGCAGCAGCTTACCTATAAGGAAGAATTTATCAGATTCATGGTGGAAAATGGCGTTTTGCGATTCGGGGAATTTACGCTGAAAAGCGGTCGGAAAGCCCCGTATTTCATCAATACGGGAAATTATAAGACGGGGGCGCAGCTCGCGCGTCTGGGCGCTTATTATGCTGCTTGCGTGCACGACAACGGCTTGCAGGCGGATACGCTGGTCGGGCCCGCATATAAGGGAATTCCCTTGGCGGTCACTACGGCGGTGGCGCTGTATGAAAAATACGGCACGGACGTAAATTACTGCTTTGACAGAAAAGAGGTGAAGGATCACGGCGAAGGCGGCCTGTTCGTCGGAAAAGCGTTGGAGAACGGGGAGCGAGTCATTATTGTCGAAGACGTCATGACGTCGGGAAAGGCTTTGAGGGAAATTCTTCCCAAACTCAAAGCGGCGGCTGACGTGGAAATAGCGGGAATGGTCATTTCCGTAGACAGAATGGAAAAGGGCTTGGAGAGCGGGCTTTCCGCCGTTCAGGAGGCGTATAAGGAATTCGGCGTAAAGGTATATTCCATCGTCACGATGGCGGATATTATTTTAGCTATTGAAAAGGGCGTCATTGACGGAAAGGAATATCTCCCCGCAATGTATGAATACAGAAAGACATACGGCGTAGATTAAAAAAACGGAAAAGAGCAGGTGTATTTGCGACATAAATTAATGAACAAAGAGCGCGGGCATACCGATTTCGGTATGCCCGCGCTCTTTGTTCAAGCGGTTAAAAGGGACGCAGGGGAAGAAAGGTGGGAATGGTAGGTAGGTCGGAGAGAGGGAGGGACGGAAAGAGCAGAAAAGCTCCTGCCGCCACGAAAAAAACCGCGCATAAAAACATGAGCGCCGCAAAGGGCAAAAGATTTTTTTTCATGCCTTTATTTTGTGTAAAATCGCTTTCCGATATTTACAAAAACAAAAAAGTGTGATATAATAAACGTGTATCCGAACCATATCCTTATAAAAGAGGGGAAAACTTCGGAGCTTTCGCGGCTTTTTTTGGAATAATAGGCGCGGATCGTCGAAAGATAAAAGGTGCCCGCGAAAGAGAACGCTTTGCGGATTTGAAGAAACCGCCGAAGCGGGAGGAGGGGCTTTTGGATTATCGGATTTTATACGGCGAAACGGCCGCAAGCGTACCCGAAGCGCGATACCGTGCGGTCGCAAAAGGTTTCAGGGCGTTGAAGGGGTGCGAGCCCGAAGCGTTCTATTCCTCTTCAGGGAGAGCGGAAATCATCGGGAATCATACCGACCATAACGGCGGAAAAGTAATCGTCGCGGCGATTTCCTGCGATATCGTGGCGGCGGTGAAATGCCGCGGGGACGGACTCGTTGAAATTACTTCTAAAGGTTTTCGTCCCGTCCGTTTTCAGGTCTCGGACACAGCGCGAAAACGCGCGGAAACGGGAAGGAGCGCTTCCCTTGCCCGCGGGGTCGCCGCGGGGATAGAAAGGCTCGGATATTCCCTTAAAGACTTCGGCGGATTTTCCGCATATACGGAGAGCACGGTATTCCGCGGCGCGGGGGTGTCTTCTTCCGCCGCCTTTGAAGTCTTGATTGCGGAGATTTTTAACGATTTGCATCTGAACGGAAAAATGACGCCTTCGGAAAAGGCGGAGGTCGGCCGTTTTGCCGAAAACGAGTATTTCGGCAAACCCTGCGGACTTCTGGATCAGTCCGGCGTCGCTTACGGCGGACTGAATAAAATCGATTTCAAAAATCCGTCAGCTCCTTCCGTATCTTCTCTTCCTCTGCCGAAGGGGTATAGTCTCGTCATTACAAATACGGGAGGCTCTCATTCGGAATTGACGGAATATTATGCCGCAATCCGCGGCGAAATGTCGGAAGTGGCGGCTTTTTTCGGTAAAAGAACGCTTCGTGAAATCAATGAAAACTCGCTGTTGAACGCCCTTCCGAATCTTCGGAAGAAGGTCTCCGAACGGGCGATCTTGCGCGCGTTTCATTTTTTTGAGGAAAACATTCGCGTCGATCGTGCGGCAGAGGCTCTGCGCCGCGGCGATATGTCCGTGTTTTTGAATTGTATGAGGGAAAGCGGCGAGAGCAGTCAGAAATATTTACAGAACTGTTTTGTTCCGAATAGCGATATTCAGCCCGTCGCGCTCGCGTTGAAGCTGTCGGAAAAGCTGCTGAAAAACGGGGGGTATCGCCTACACGGCGGCGGCTTTGCGGGAACAGTGCTCGCCTGCGTTTCCGAGGCGGAAAAGGAAAAATATATTCGTGGAATGGCGCGCGTATTCGGACGGGAAAACGTGTTCCCCGCAGCGGTGAGAAAGGCCGGAACCATGCGCGTGAATTTTTGATTTTCATCGGCGAATAGAAAAGCGAAAAACGGGACGCGTATGAAAATTTTCAAAGTATATTTTTTCGCGCGCGGACAGAAATAAAGAGTTAAAAATTTGACTGCGGAGGATTCCGCGTAAGGAGGATTTATATGACAAAAATTACAAAATCGGTATTCGACAAAATGCCCGACGGGAGAGAAGTATATGCTTATACTTTCGCGGACGACGATAAAAGCATGAAAGTGCTCTCTTTGGGCGGGATTATACAAAGTCTCGTTCTTCCCGATAAGAACGGTCGCCCGACGGACGTGCTTTTGGGGTATGATACCGTAAAGGGGTATCTCGAAAACGGAGGCTATCTCTGCGCGCTCATCGGACGTTTCGGAAACCGTATCGACAAAGGACATCTCGAAATCGACGGAAAGACGTACTCTCTCTATATCAACGACAGAAGCAATCACCTCCACGGCGGAAAAGAAGGCTTCGACAAAAAGCTCTGGGACGGAAAGATCGACGGGGATAAATTGGAACTTTCCCTGTTCTCGCCCGACGGGGAGGAAGATTATCCGGGAAATCTCAAAGTGACGGTCGTATATACTTTTTCCGATGGCGTTCTGGGTATCGAATATACGGCGGTTTCCGATAAAAAGACGGCGATCAATCTCACCAATCACGCTTATTTCAATCTGAGCGGAGAAGGGGATAAATGCACGATTTTGGACCATGAACTCTCTCTCGATGCTCCGTATATCGTTCCGACCGATTCCGAACTCATTCCCCACGGGGAATTTTTGAGCGTGAAGGACACTCCGTTCGATTTTACGACGGCAAAAGAAGTAGGAAGGGACGACGGGCAGCGGACGACGAATAAGGACCTCTCTTACGGCGGCGGCTACGACCATTGCTTCATTTTTGATAAAAACCGAGACGTTTCAAAGCCCTACGGCGTTTTATACAGCCCCAAAAGCGGCATCGAAATGAAATGCTATACCGATATGCCCGCCGTGCAGTTCTATGCGGGAAATGGGCTCGATCAGACGGGAAAGAAAGGACATTATTACGGCCGTTGCGGAGGGCTCTGTCTCGAAACGCAGGCGATTCCCAATAACGTCAACGTGCCCGCTTATGCGGAATACGGTTCTTCGATCGTCCCCGCGGGACAGGTCTACCGTTTTATCGCCCGTTATGCCTTCGGCCTCAGAAAGTAAAGTCGGTTGGCGGACGGCGGAAAATATCGGGAAGTAAAAATATCCGAAAATATCCCGTGGGCATCAAAAAAGAAAATTCCTTGACAACCGCGGCGGGCGCATGGTATAATATCTTTCAAACGGATACTTCGGAAAGGAAAAATTTTTATGAAAAATATCATTCTGACGGGCGACAGACCTACGGGAAAACTGCATATCGGACATTACGTCGGGTCCTTAAAGCGCCGGGTAGAACTGCAAAACAGCGGAAAATACGATAAAATTTATATCATGATTGCGGATGCGCAGGCTCTTACCGACAATTTCGACAATCCCGAAAAGGTGCGATCGAACGTCGCGGAAGTGGCGCTCGATTATTTCGCCTGCGGGATCGATCCCGAAAAATCCACCGTCTTTATTCAATCCTATGTGACAGAACTCACGGAGCTTACGTTCTATTACATGAATCTCGTCACGCTGTCGCGGTTGGAGCGCAATCCGACCGTAAAGGCGGAAATCAAACAGAAGAATTTCGGCGCTTCCCTGCCTATGGGATTTTTGACCTATCCCGTATCTCAGACGGCGGACATCACTGCGTTTAAGGCCAATACTGTCCCCGTCGGAGAGGATCAGCTCCCTATGCTGGAACAGGCGCGGGAAATCGTGAGGAGCTTTAACGGCTTATACGGAGAAACCCTGACGGAGCCGAAGGCGGTTCTTCCCGAAAATAAATCCTGTCTTCGTCTGCCGGGAACGGACGGCATGGCAAAGATGAGTAAATCCTTGGGGAATTGTATCTATCTTTCCGATTCGGCGGACGAAATCAAGCGGAAAGTCATGGGAATGTATACCGATCCCAATCACTTAAAGGTGAGCGATCCCGGCGACACGGAGCACAACCCTACGTTTATCTACCTCGACGCATTTTGCAGGGAAGAACATTTTCAGCGGTATTTGCCCGAATATGCCGATCTCGCGGAGATGAAAGCACATTATGAACGCGGAGGTCTCGGCGACATGAAGGTAAAGAAGTTTTTGAACGCGGTCATGCAGGAGACTTTGGAACCCATTCGTTTAAGGAGAGAAAAACTTGCGGAGGATCTTCCCGCGATTTGGGACATTCTCTTCAAAGGAAGCAAAGAGGCCCGCGCCGCGGCGGCGGAAACGCTCTTTGAGGTCAGAAAAGCGATGAAAATAGATTATTTCTCCGGCATGTGAGATCGGCCGAAAGAGAAAGAAAAAGAATCAAAAAATCGGCAAAATTTTACGGAGCCCTTGCGGATGCGCGAGGGCTCCGGTTTTTTACGAGGGGTGATTTACGGACAAAAAGGCGCAATCGGGCATATACTGCTTATAAGCGGTACTCCGCATATACGGAGCCGCTGTCAAGCTAAAAAAGGAATGTATTTACCGATGAATTTTTTGGAAAACCTTTCGCCTGTATGGCAGGCGTTGTTCGCGTCGTTATATACTTGTTTCATGACCGCGGTGGGGGCGAGTGTGATTTTCTTTTCCGATAAGCCGAAAAAGGGATTTTCGGTGATTGCGGAAAGCTCCGCGGCGGGGATTATGCTGGCGGCGTCTTTCTTTTCTCTGCTCTCGCCCGCATTCGATTATCCCTGTACCGTTCCGCCCTATGTCGCCGTGACTTTGGGTTTTTGTATCGGCGGCGCTTTTATCGTCCTTACCGACCGTCTCCTTTCCCGTTCCGAGAAAAGGGCGGAGAACGGCGGGAAAAGCGGTCTTTTATATACCGCGGTGACTTTGCACAATATTCCGGAGGGCATGGCGGTAGGCGTGGCTTTCGCCGGCGGGGGACTCGTCCCGGCGGCTATGCTGGCTTTCGGAATCGGCGTACAGAATTTCCCGGAAGGGCTTTGCGTCGCCTGTCCTTTGCGCGCACGCGGAATGAGCCGTAAAAAAAGTTTTTTCCTCTCCGTGCTTTCGGGCGCGGTGGAAATTCCCTCCGCCGTCTTGGGCGCCTTGGCGGCTACGTTTATCGGAAGTCTGATGCCTTGGGCGCTGGCTTTTGCCGCCGGAGCCATGGTAGCCGTGACGGCCGCCGAACTTATTCCCGAGAGCTTTTCGGAAAACAAAGCTTTGGCGCTCGTGGGTTTATTGGCAGGCTTTGCTCTAATGATGCTCTTGGATACGGCTCTGGGGTGAGAAAAGGGCGGAGTAAAAATTTTTGAAAAGGGAACAAAGAGGCAAAAGAGCTTTTCAATCGAGGAGAATTTTCGAGGAGGGATTTACGGAAACAAAGAAGGCGAAGCTCTCCGAGAGACCTCGGGAAATGAAAGAAGGGGCAAAGGACGGGAGAAAACTTTTTTTCGCCTGCGGCGGCCCCTTCTTTCGTTTGCTTTTTTGTCCGTTATTTGATATAATAAATTTCGGATAAAATTTATTGTCGGGAGAAAAAAATATGCCTACGATATCGGTGAAAAAGCTTGACGAACGCGCAGTATTGCCCAAATACGGTTCCGCTTACGCGGCAGGCGCGGATTTATATGCCGTGACTGACGGAGAAGTGAGCTTCCGTCCCGGAGAAACAAAGATGATTCGGACGGGGATTGCGGTGGAAATTCCCGAGGGATATGCGGGATTGGTATATGCGAGAAGCGGGCTCGCAAGCAAGCGCGGTCTTGCTCCCGCGAATAAAGTGGGCGTAATAGACGCGGATTATCGGGGCGAGGTTTTCGTCGCTCTCTATAATCATTCGGATTCCGTCCAAACGATAGAGTGCGGAGAACGTATCGCGCAGCTCGTCGTCACGCCCTTTTTGAAGGTGGAATTTCAAGAAGCGGACGAGCTTTCCGATACGGTTCGCGGTGCGGGCGGCTTCGGAAGCACGGGCAGGGGCTGAGGAAGAGACGCCATGTCCATGAGAATGAGAAAAAAGCGCAATTTCGAAAGTCGTATGGAGGCCTGTAAAGACCTTCTTCTCGCGCGCGGCGCGGGCGGAATTCTCAACATGAAGGAAGCGGCGGAAAATTACCGCGCGCTCGTCGATTTTCCCGCCGTGTTCGGAAACGATTTTCCCGTAGAATTGGAAATCGGCTGCGGGAAAGGCGGTTTTATTTGCGCTCTTGCCGAAAAAAATCCAAATATCAACTATCTTGCCCTCGAAAAGATGAGCAACGTCATTTTGACGCCCATGGAGGAAGTGAAAAGGCAAGGAATAGAAAATATCCGCTTTCTCAATATCCGCGCCGAATGTCTGCCCTGCTATGTTCCGGAAAATTCCCTCCAAAAAATTTATCTGAATTTTTCCACGCCGTTGCCGAAACTCGGCTATGCGACGCAGAGACTCACACATCGGAATTTTTTGGAAATTTATAAAAAACTTTTGAAAAAGGGCGGAAGAATTCTTCAAAAGACGGATAACAGGGACTTTTTTGAATTTTCCCTCGAAGAATATACCGCCTGCGGATTTCGTCTGGAAAAAGTTACTTACGATTTGCATAGAGACGGAAATCCCAAAGAAAATATCGTCACCGAATACGAGGCGAAATTTATTTCGTCGGGACAACCTATCTGCGCAGTCGAAGCGGTGTTCGGGGAGAATTGAACGAGCATGGAAAAATCCTCTTTTGAATATACGTGGTATATGCCGACGAAAATCGTTTCGGGTCGGGATTGCGTGAAAAATAACGCTCTGCTTTTGTCTCCGCTCGGAAAACGCGCGTTGATCGTGACGGGAAAGAGTTCCGCGGCGAACGGTTCTCTCGCGGATATGTGTGCGGCGCTAAGAGAAAACGAACAGGAATTTGAGGTGTTCGACGAAGTGACGCCCAATCCCGTTGTCGCCTGCGTGCAGAAGGGTGCGGCGAAGGCGCGGGAAATGCGCGCGGATTTTATCATAGGGATCGGGGGCGGTTCTCCCATGGACGCCGCGAAGGCGATTGCCGCTCTCGCGAGACAGCCGAGGACGGACGAGGGGATTTTTTCGGGCGGTTGGAGCGAGAACATTCTTCCCGTCGCCGCAGTGCCGACTACGGCAGGCACGGGCAGCGAAGTCACTCCGTATGCGATCGTCACGAACGATTTCAAGAGGACAAAAACGAGCTTGTCCTCTCCCGAGATGTTTCCGAAGCTCGCTTTCCTCGACGGGAAGTATATGCTTTCCCTGCCTAGGAGGGCAACGATTCATACGGCGATAGATGCTCTTTCCCACGCGGTAGAGGGTATGTTTACGACAAAATCTACTCCGCAGGGGGACTTGGCCGCGCTCGAAAGTATCCGCTTGCTGTTCGGGATATTTCCGAAACTGCAAGCCTCGTCGGAGCTGTCTTTATCCGAAAGAGATACTTTGTTGTATGCTTCCATGCTGGCGGGAACGGTCATCGCACAGGCGGGGACGACGGCGGTGCATACGCTCGGATACGCGCTCACATATTATTACGGAACCGATCACGGCGAGGCAAACGGGGTATTGCTCGGCGAAATGCTTGCTCTCGCAGAGGAGCGGCTTCCCGAACGGACGGAAAAAATTCTCCGCGCCGCGGGGACGAAAGATTTGGAAGAGTTCAAAAAAATTTTGAAATTGCTTTTGAAAGGGTATATCAGGTATCCGCTCGAAGCGTTGATTCGGTATGCGGAAGATGCGGCGGACAGTCCGAAATTGAAAGGGACGACTTATTTTAAGGACAAAGAAGACTTGTTGCGCATTTATTTGAAGAGCGATATTGTAAAGGAAGCATAAGATGGTCGAAAATATTATTTTGGATGTGGACGGAACCTTGTGGGACAGTTCGGAGACGATTACAAAGAGTTGGAACGAAGTCTATCGCCGCCGCGGACTTTCGAGAAGGTTTACTGTGGAAGAGGTCAATTCGTATATGGGAAAACTTCCTTCCGAAATCGCGGAGGAGCTTTGCGGGGGCCTGTCGGAAAAAGAACGAAGCGATATTGTGGAAGATTGTATGAGCACTCAGCTTAAATTGCTCGAAAAAGAGGGCGGAAGGTTATACCCGGGCGTATTTGAAACCTTAAAACGGCTGTCCGGCCGCTATGGAATCTTTATCGTCAGTAATTGCGGGTGCGGATACATCGAAAAATTGTTTTCCTTTACCGGAATTGGCGCGTTCGTCAAAGATTATTTATGCGCGGGAATGACGGGAAAAAATAAAGGCGAAAACTTAAAATTTCTCATGGAGAAAGAAAACTTAAAAAATTGTGTTTACATAGGCGATACCCGCATGGACGAAATCGCTTGTCGCTATGCGGGTATCCCTTTTATATGGGCGGCTTACGGGTTCGGAAAGTCCGAAAAACCCTCTGCCGTTCTGTATTCGTTTTCCGAGGTAGAAGCAGTGATTTTAACGCTTTGAAAATTTATGCGGGGAAAAAGTCAAAAAAATCCAAAAAATTTTTTTCCTAACTATTGAAAAAGATCGGAAACTGTGATATAATAAAGTCAATATAGTATTCGCAAAAAAACGGAATCGATAAAAATATTGAGATTCCGTCGGGAAAACAAGGAGGATTGGAAGGTGAGTTACATAGTTATCGACGGCGAAGAACGGGAGGCCGTTTGCCCTACGGGAGCCGTGACCATTAAAAACGAAACGGACAAGGCTTGGGAAATTTTGCGGGGGGATAAAGAATCGACGCGCGTTGTCGTGCAGATAGCTCCTGCCGTGAGAGTGGCTTTGGGTGAAAAATTCGGTTTGGCGCGCGGCGAAGACGCAATGGGAAAAATCGTGGCAGCCCTTAAAAAAATCGGCGCGGATTTTGTCGTCGATGCCGCTTTTGCCGCCGATATCGTTGCGGCTAAGGAAGCGGAAGAACTCGCCGAAAGAATGAAAAACGGCGGAAAGCTGCCCATGTTTTCGGCGTCTTGTCCCTCGTGGGTACATTATGCGGAAAATCGATATCCCGACTTAAAAGAGCATTTTTCTTCTTGTCGTTCCCCCATGCAGACGTTGGGAGAAGGCCTGAAAAAATGCTTTGAGGCTTTGGATGACGGCAGGGAAACGAAGGTCATCGCGGTAGTATCCTGTGCTGCTGAAAAGTGCGAGGAGGTTTCCGAAGATGAAATTCCGTCCGTGGATTTGGTATTGACGACGGACGAACTTTCCGAAATGTTCGCCGAAGAAAAAATTCGCCTGCGTATTCTCAAAAACGAAAAAGCGGATGAGCCTTTTACTGCTTATACCGGCGCCGGCATTTTGACGGGAACCGCGGGCGGCGTTACCGAAGCGATTGTGCGCGCGCTCAGCGAGGATAAGTCCGAAGATGCCTTTGCAAAGATAGAATATAGCGGCATCCGCACTCGAAAGGAATTTAGAGAAGCTGAAATTCAGGTCGGAGAATTGACGATAAAGGCCGCGGTGGTTTGCGGTCTGAAAGCAGCGGACGACTTGGCAGAAAAAATAGTTGCGGGCGAAAGTGCTTATGACTTTGTAGAAGTATCTGTTTGCCCTGACGGATGCGTTTCGGGCGGCGGCCAAATTACATCCGATGAAATGACTGAAAAACTTCGTGCCGCGGGACTCTATTATATGGACAAGACTTGCGCCTTGCGATCTCCCGAACAAAACGAAGCAGCTATGAATTTTGTTTCCCCCGAATTTGCGACAGAATTTGCAGAAGGGTTTAGGTCACGTCTTGAAAAAGAACAGGCGGAAAATATCGAGGCGGTAGAAGAAGATCCCGCCGAGGAACCGACCGAAGATGCTACCGAAACCGCTGAGGCGGTAGAAGAAGATCCCGCCGAGGAATCGACCGAAGAGGCTGTTGAAACAGCCGAGGCGGTAGAAGAGGAACCCGCTGAGGAACCGACCGAAGAGGCTGTTGAAACAGCCGAGGCGGTAGAAGAGGAGCCCG
>ERZ1673702.335-NODE-335-length-72862-cov-25.295768_pt1 | contig 72862 bp, 59 predicted proteins | sample MGYA00580232_ERZ1673702 | MGnify/ENA primary metagenome ERZ1673702 (study PRJEB41218, sample SAMN15661792) | gut metagenome | host: Homo sapiens | place: Canada: London | collected 2015-08-20/2019-03-30 | study: EMG produced TPA metagenomics assembly of... | reverse complement strand
TCTGGATCAGCTCCCAGATGGCCTGACCATAGGGGCGCAGGATGATGAAGCCCTTCACGCTGGAATACTCGACCAGCTCTGCCTTGACGCAGATGTCGGTATACCACTGTGCGAAGTTCTCCTCCTGACTGGTGATCGCCTGCACGAGTTTCTTGTTGTCTTTTGCCATTTTATTTTATCCTCCAAAGCCGTGCGCCAAACGTCCGGTCTCTCTTGGCCGTTCCGCACGAACTCATATTAAAAGCCCCGCCGCAGCACCGCCGTGTGCAGCGCCGGGAAACGGGGCCTTTTGCAAAATCAAATCAGCCCTGATGGCTGTCCACAAAGTTCACCACGTCACCCACGGTGCGCAGATTTTCGATGGCGTCGTCGGGCACTTCGATGCCGAACTCGTCCTCCAGCGTCATGACCATATCCACGATGTCAAGGCTGTCGGCCTCAAAATCGCTCATGATGTCACTGTCCATGGTGATCTTGGCGGGGTCAACATCCAGTTGTTCTGCCAGCAGTGCACGGATCTTCTCAAAGGTCTCCATTGTCACGGTCTCCTTTTGTCATCGATTCTTTGTTGTCGCCCTACGCGCGGCCCTCGCCGCCGCACAGAGCGTTCTCTATTTTTTATATCCCATGGGCCGCATCTTGTCAAGCCCTGTTTTGCGTTCCGGGCCGGGCCGGGCGGGAATTTCCGATAAAAATTGCCGAAAGCGCCTTTTTTCGCTTGACAGAACCCCGTTTGCTTCTTATGATAATAGTTGGTTCGTTATAACTACTGAAAGGATGAACGCGATGAAACTCTTATTCACCAAAATGCAGGGCTGCGCCAACGACTATCTCTATCTGGACTGCCGGGCTTCCGGCGTGCCGGAGAAGATCGTCCCCTTGGCGCAGAAGCTCTCGGCGCGGCACTTTTCGGTGGGCGCGGACGGCATCATCTGCATCTGTGCGCCCCGCACACCGGGGGCGGACGGCACCATGCGCATCTTCAACGCCGACGGCAGCGAAGCGCAGATGTGCGGCAACGGCATCCGCTGCGTGGCCGAATGGCTGCATGTGCACGACCCGGCCTGTGCGGAAAAGTCCGTGCTGAAGATCGACACCCAGAGCGGGCTCAAAACGCTGACCCGCATGGGCGAAGAGCTCTGGCAGGTGGAGATGGGGGTCTACTCGGCCATGGCCGCAGACCTGCCCGCCGTGAACATGGGCGAAGGACCGCTGGTGCGCTGCCCTCTGGAGGTGGACGGCAAGCTGTGGAATGTCACCTGCATCAGCGTGGGCAACCCCCACTGCGTGACCCTTGTGGACGATGTGGACAGTCTGAAGCTGGAAGCCATCGGCCCGGCGTTTGAGCGCCACCCGAACTTCCCGGAGCGGATCAACACCGAGTTCGTCGAAGTGGTGGACGCCACCCACCTGAAAATGCGGGTGTGGGAGCGCGGCAGCGGCGAAACGTGGGCCTGCGGCACCGGCACCTGTGCCACCGTGGCGGCGCTGGTGGAGCAGGGCCTCTGCCCCGTCGGCGAGGATGTCCATGTAGCGCTGCGGGGCGGCGAGCTGACCATCCGGGTTCTGCCCGGCAAGCAGCTCCTGATGACCGGCGCAGCAACGACTGTTTACGAAGGCATCGCTGAAGTTTAACGTCCTTGCCCTCTCCATCACCGCTTACGCGATGCCACCTCTCCCAAAGTGAGAGGTTTTGGCAATCCCGAAAAGCTTCCCTTCTCGAAAAAGCTCCCCCTTTGGGAAAGACTCCCTCCGGCCGGAGGGAGATGTCGCATATGCGACAGAGGGAGGGCAGCTGGACGCGAAGCGGACTGAGAGGGCGAGCAATCTAGTATTAAGAATTGAGGGAACACATTATGAAAATGAATCATCATTACGGCGAGCTGAAAGCCAGCTACCTGTTCGTGGACATTGCCCACAAGGTGGCGGCCTATCAGGAAGCACACCCCGAAAAGGAGATCATCCGTCTGGGCATCGGTGACGTGACGCAGCCGCTGGCCAAGTGCGTTGTGACGGCCATGCAGGATGCCGCCGCCGAGATGGGCACCAAGGAAGGCTTCCACGGCTACGGCCCGGAGCAGGGCTACCCCTTCCTGAAACAGGCCATTCAGGGTTATTACGCAAGCCGCAATACCAAGCTGGACGAGGACGAGATCTTCATCTCCGACGGTGCCAAGAGCGACTTGGCCAACGTGCTGGGCCTGTTTGACGTGGACAACACCGTTCTAGTTCCGGACCCCGTCTACCCCACCTATGTGGACGACAACGTGACCGACGGCCGCAAGATCATCTACAGCCGCACCAATCAGGAGAACGGCTTCCTTGGGATGCCTGACGACAGCGTGAAGGCGGACATCATCTACATCTGCAGCCCCAACAACCCCACCGGCGCAGCCTACACCCGCGAGCAGCTCAAGGAGTGGGTGGCTTACGCCAAGAAGAACAACGCCGTCATCCTGTACGACGCCGCCTATGAGTGCTTCATCACCGACGAGCATCTGGCCCGCAGCATCTTCGAGATCGAGGGTGCCCGCGAGTGCGCCATCGAGATCTGCTCCTTCTCCAAGATCGCAGGCTTCACCGGCACCCGCTGCGGCTACACCGTGGTGCCCAAGGAGCTGGAGCGCGAGGGCATGAACATCAACAAGCTCTGGCTGCGCCGCCAGACCACCAAGTTCAACGGTGTGCCCTACATCGTGCAGCGCGGCGCTGCCGCCGTCTTTACCGAGAGCGGCATGGCTGAGATCCAGCACAACCTCGACTACTACCGCAAGAACGCCAAGGTCATCGCCGACGCGCTGGACGAGTGCGGCGTGTGGTACTGCGGCGGCAAGAACAGCCCCTACATCTGGCTGCGCTGCCCCGGCAACATGAAGAGCTGGGAGTTCTTCGACTGGCTGCTGGAGAACTGCGGCGTCGTCGGCACCCCGGGCGTGGGCTTCGGCGAGTGCGGCGAGGGCTACTTCCGCCTGACCGCTTTCGGTGACGCCGAGAAGACCAAGGCCGCCGCCGAGCGCATCAAGACCGCTATCAAGGCTCTGTAATCTCTTTATTGTTTTTCTGAGACAGAAAGAGGACCGGCTCACGCGAGCCGGTCCTCTTTGTTTTTATCGGTCAAATGTCGTGCTCAGAGTGGTGGCCCAGCGCTGGCCGGGGGCAAGGCAGGCGGCAGCGGCCCGCTCGGTCCACTCCTGCGGGTCTGTCTCGGCACCGGGCAGGGACTGCCACGGCTCGATGCAGACGAAGCGGACGGGCTTCGCCGGAGCCGACCAGATGAGGGAATAGGGGTAGCCCTGCACGTCGCAGACGATGCGGCGGCCGGTGTCTTTTTCGTAGATGCCTACGGTGCTGCTGCGCAGACCCGCCATGCAGAAGCTGTCGTTTGCAAACAGCTCATCGGTGAGCGGGATAGACGAGACGTTCTTCCACTGGTAGTAACACTTGCCGGAGAGCAGCCCGTTGGGGCGGGCGTCGAGGATCATGGGGCTTTCGGGGCCGTCGAAACGGAACTCGTAGTCGGTGGTGGTGTGGGCGCTGTCGAAGGGGATGTTGAAGGCCGGGTGGTAGCCGATGCCGAACCGCAGCTCCTCCGCGGCGTCGGCGGGGTTTTCCACGGTCAGGGTGTGGTGGACCGTCCTGCCCTCCAGCCGGAAGGTGCTGGTGAGGACGAAGTCAAAGGGGAAGCGCTGGGCCTTGGTGGCGGCGTCGGACCGCAGCTCCAGCTCGATGGTGTCGCCCTCGGCGCGGAGCAGGGTGTGCTCCACGTCCCGCGCAAAGCCGTGCTGGCCGCCCTGATAGGTCTTGCCGCCATGGGTGAAGGTGCCGCCGGGCAGCTTGCCCGTCCACGGGAAGAGGATGGGCGCATGGCGCTTCCAGACAGCCGGGTCGGCCTGCCAGAGCAGCTCCTCCCCCGCCGCATTTTTCAGGCTGACGGCCTCAGCGCCGTGGGTGTCCACGGTCAGGGTCAGGAATTCGTTGTGGATGGTTGCCTGCATTGTTGTTCTCCTTTTCTATTACCGGTTGACGATGTTCTCGCCGTTTCCGTCGAGGAAGGTGCGCAGGTTCCGGGTGGTGATATCCATCAGATTCTGCAGCGCTTCCTTGGTCGTCCATGCAATGTGCGGGGTGAGGATGGCGTGGGGTTCCTTCCGCAGGGGGCTTTCCTGCGGGAGCGGCTCAGTGCCGAAGGCATCGGCCCCATAGAAGCCCAGCAGACCGCTGCGAAGGGCGGCGGCGACGGCCTCTTCGTCCACCAAGGCACCCCGTGCCGTGTTCAGCAGGATGGCCCCCGGCTTCATCCGGGCCAGCGCATCCGCGCTGATGAGCCCCCGCGTCTTTGGCGTCGCCGGGCAGTGGAGGCTGAGGACGTCGCTTTCCCGCAGCAGGGTGTCAAACTCCACGAACTCCACACCGTCGGCGGAATACTCCGGCCGGACGGTGCGGGTGCAGACAAGGACCCGCATCCCGAAGGCCTTGGCGATGCGGGCGGTCTGGCGGCCGATGCTGCCGTAGCCGTAGACGCCGAAGGTCTTGCCGAACAGCTCCACTTGAGGCAGCAGCCCATAGCTTGCCGGGATATCCAACTGCCAGCAGCCATCCTTGACGGCGCGATTATACCGCTCGGCGCACTGGCAGATGGCGAGGAGCAGACTGAAGGTCATCTGGGCGACGCTGTAGGTCGAGTAACCGGGCACGTTGGCGACGGCGACGCCGTGGCGGCGGCACGCCTCCAAATCGAGATTGTCGGTGCCGGTGGCGATGATGCCCACGAACTTCAGGTTCGGACACTGGGCCAGAATCGCTTCGTCCATCCGGCACTTGTTGAGGAAGACCACCTCGGCGCCGCCGATGCGGGGCGCGATCTCCTCATAGGCCGTACGGACATAGCTGGTGGTGTCCGGGATGAGGGCCTTGACGCCCGACCAATCGAGGTCGCCCTCCTCCATGACATAGCTTTCGAGAATGACTGCTTTCATCCCACGTCCTCCAACTTCACATCTTCGCTGAGCACCTGCCCGATGGGCTTTGCGATGCACAGGTCGGCCTCTTCGTCGGCGGGGGTGGGCTGCATATTGATGACCACGAGGTGCCGCCCCCGGAAGTACCGCAGCAGACCCGCCGCCGGGTAGACCACCAAGCTGGTGCCGCCCACGATGAGGGTATCGGCCTTGCGGATGGCCTGTACCGCCCCGGAGACCACCTGCTCATCCAGCCCTTCCTCGTAGAGGACGACATCGGGCTTGACGATGCCGCCGCAGTCCGGGCAGCGGGGCACGCCGGTGCTGTTCGCAATAAAGTCCGCATCGAAAAACTTTCCGCACTTGATGCAGTAGTTGCGCAGGGTGCTGCCGTGGAGCTCGTAGACCGTTTTGGAACCGGCGGCCTGATGCAGCCCGTCGATGTTCTGGGTGACGACGGCTTTCAGTTTGCCCTCCCGTTCGAGCTTGGCCAGCCGCAGGTGGGCCGCGTTGGGCTTGGCCCCCTTGACGATGAGCTTATCGCGATAAAATCGATAGAATTCCTCCGGGCAGCGCTCCCAGAAGGTATGGCTGAGGATGGTTTCGGGTGGGTAGTCATATTTCTGATGATAGAGTCCGTCCACGCTCCGAAAATCCGGGATGCCGCTCTCGGTCGAAACGCCCGCGCCGCCAAAAAAGACCATGTTCTCGCTTTCGGAAATGATTTTTTCCAGTGCAGGAACCATAAACAAAAACGCCCCTTTCCAAACGAGTTTGTGCTAAGTCCAGTATAGCACAAATCCGGCGGAAAGGAAGCGTTTCGGTAGGAATCGTTTGGGGAAAGGTCAGCGGCCGTTGGCGGCGAAAAGGCCCCCCAGCTCGGCAAAGAGGTCGTGGGGGAGCATCCCGGCCTCGCCGTGCTTGGCGGCGGCGCAGTCCGCGGCGGCTCCGTGGAGGTAGACCGCGCAGACGGCGGCCTCAAAGGCGGGCAGCTTACAGGCCAGCAGGGCGCTGGTCATGCCGGCCAGCACGTCCCCGCTGCCCCCGCGGGCCAAGCCGGGGTTGCCGGTGGGGTTCACCGCACACCGGCCATCCGGCGCGGCAATGACGGTGCGGGCCCCTTTCAGCACGACGACGGCATCCCACGCCTTTGCAAAGCGGAGGGCCGTACCCTCGCGGTCGGCGTTGATGTCCGCTGCCGAACATCCGGTCAGCCGGGCCATTTCGCCGGGGTGGGGCGTCAAGATCAAGTCCCCCTGCGGATGGGGCAGCTTCCCGGTCTGCAGCAGATCGGCGGCGGCGTTCAGGCCGTCGGCGTCCAGCACGGCGCTGCCCGCAAAGCCGGGCAGGAGCGTCCCCGCCAGCATCCGGGTCTCGGCGGCGCGGGCTGCGCTCTGGACCGTGTAGCCGAGGCCGGGGCCCAGCAGCAGGACCGTCGCCTTCTGGCGCTGGATGCGGGGGATATTTTCGGGGGCGATGCCGCCCGCCGCGCCCGCTTCGCAGGGGCAGAGGCAGCACTCCGGCAGACGGGCCGACACCGCCGCCAGCACCGGTTCGACGCTGGCCAGCGTGACGATGCCCGCCCCGGTGCGCAGGGCCCCTTCCACGGCCAAGGCCGCAGCGCCCCGGTAGCTTGCGCTGCCCGCCACGGCCAACACCGAACCGAAGGTGCCCTTGTGGCTGGAACGGGGGCGCTTGGAAATCGAATTCCAAACCATATCGGACGTCGTTGTAAACATACGCTTTCGCCTCTTTTCTGCCGGGCTTGCCCTCTCCGTCATTGCTTACGCAATGCCACCTCTCCCAAAGGGCGAGGTTTTAAGCTCCCCCTTTGGGGGAGCTGGCGCGAAGCGCCTGAGGGGGCGAGGCCGCGAACCGTTTATGCTTCTCCCTGTAAATATTTCCGGATCTCTTTCTCTGCCTCCTGCACTTCCTGATGGAACATGCGGGCAGAGACGCGGAGAGCACCATGGCCGAGGATGATGATCTGTTCCATGCCATCCGAGGTGGCGACGCGGACCCGGCGGCCCTTGCCGATCTCGTGGGTGACATGCTCGATGAACATATCCGCCGTCTCGGCTTCCTTGGTGTAGACCACATGGATATTGTGGTACTGCTGGATGGTGCCGGGGCTGCCGGGCACCCGGTAGGCGTCGAACACAAGGATGAGAACGCACTTCTTGAACCCCTGATAGTTGCACAGGATGTCCATCAGCTTTTTGCGGGCGGCTTCAAGGCTCTGTTTGGAAAGCTCGTTCAGCTCGTCCCACGCGAAGATGATGTTGTAGCCGTCCACCAGCAGGTATTCGGGGGCGATCTCCCACTGCTCGGCGTTGAAATCCGGGCGCTCGGTCTTTTGGGTCGGGCGGAACGCCGCCAGCGGGTCCCGCTTGATGGGCCCGTAGGTCTGCTCGAAAATTTTCAGCAGCTCGGCGTCCTCTTCCAGCGTGGCACGGTAAGCGGCCATCCGGCGGGGACGGTTCTGGGCCGCTTCCTCGGCGGGGCGGGCGGTCTTGCCCCAGCCGCTGTCCACGTGCATATGGCTGCGCACCTGCTCCCACGGGACTACAAAGCCCGCGCCATGGGCGCAGAAGACCGAATCCGCCGGGTTGTCGAGGTCGTGCTCCGGCTCGTAGCCCACGGCGGCGATGACTTCTTCGGCGTTGTGGCAGGGGCGGTAGCCGTCCAGACTCAGGTTCAGGTGTCCCCTGCCCCGCGTGTAGCCCACCACGTCCATGGGGTAGCTGCGCATGGTGGAGGCCGGGGCCGTTCCGGTCAGGGTGGTGGTCTGGCCGTCCGGGGCGGTCTGGGGCGGGTCGAAGCTGCCGCCCATCTGCTGAATGTCGTTCATGGCGCGGCCCACGTTTTCCGCCGGAAGCTCCAGCCGGAAGGCATACCACGGTTCGAGAAGCTGCGTTTTGTGGATCTGAGCTGCCATCATCAAGCCCTGCCGCACGGCGCGGTAGGTGGCCTGACGGAAATCGCCGCCCTCGGTGTGCTTGAGGTGGGCGCGGCCCGCGATGAGGGTGATCTTCACATCGGTCAGCGGGGCACCGGTCAGCACGCCGATGTGCTGCTTTTCTTCAAGGTGGGTCAGCACCAGCCGCTGCCAGTTCTTGTCCAGCACCTCTTCCCGGCAGTCGGCGTCGAACTGCATCCCGCTGCCGCGGGGCAGGGGTTCCAGCTTGAGGTGGACTTCCGCATAGTGGCGGAGGGGTTCGTAGTGGCCCACGCCCTCGATGGCCTCGGTGATCGTTTCCTTATATAAAATGCCGCCGGGGCCGAAGCTCACGTCCAGCCCGTAGCGCTGGGCCAGCAGACTTTTGAGCACTTCCAGTTGGATCTCGCCCATGAGCTGCACATGGATCTCGCCCAGCGTCTCGTTCCAGACGACGTGGAGCTGGGGTTCTTCTTCTTCGAGCCGGTGGAGCTTGCCGAGGGCGGCATGAACGTCTGCCCCTTCCGGCAGCAGCACCTGATAGCTCAGCACCGGTTCGAGGACCGGCAGGTCGCTGTCCCGTTCGGCGCCAAGGCCCTCGCCGGGGCGGGCCTTGGTCAGGCCGGTGACGGCGCAGACCTGCCCCGGCCCGATGCCCTCGGCCAGCGCGTACTTTGCCCCCGAATACAGCCGCAGTTGGTTTGCCTTTTCGGCCCATGGCTCACCGTCTGCTTCGCCGGTGAGCTGAGCCTTGACCTTCAGTTCCCCGCCGGTGACCCGGAGCCATGTCAGCCGAGCTCCCTGCTCATCCTGCGAGATCTTGAACACCTTTGCGCCGAAGGCTTCCAGCGCCGGGGCCGGGCGGGTGAAGCGGTCCAGCCCTTCCAGAAATTCGTCCACGCCCTCCAGCCTGAGGGCCGCACCGAACCAGCAGGGAAAGACATGCCGCCGGGCGATGGCGGGGATGATGTCGGCATCGGTCAGGGTGCCCCGGTCAAGGACGGCCTCCATCAGCCGCTCGTCGCAGAGGGCCAGCGCCTCGTCGCGGGCGGCTCCCTCGGCCCCGAAGTCCACAAAGCCGTCGCCAAGGCGGCGGCCGAGCTGTTCCAGCAGGGCTTCTTTTCCGGGGCCGGGCAGATCCATCTTATTCACGAAAACAAAGGTCGGGATGCGGTAGCGCCGCAGCAGCCGCCAGAGCGTTTCGGTGTGGCTCTGGACGCCGTCGGTGCCGCTGATGACCAGCACCGCGTAGTCGAGCACTTGGAGCGTCCGCTCGGTCTCGGTGGAAAAATCCACATGGCCGGGGGTGTCCAGCAGGGTGAAGTCGGTGTTCCCTGCGCTCAGCAGAGCCTGTTTGGAGAAGATGGTGATACCGCGGGCCTTTTCCAGCGCGTCGGTGTCCAGAAAGGCGTCCTTGTGGTCCACGCGGCCCAGTTTTCGGATGGCACCGGCGCGGTAGAGCATGGCTTCGGAGAGGGTGGTCTTGCCGGAGTCCACATGGGCGAGGATGCCCACCACCAGTTGTTTCCGATTCGTTTCCATCGCGCGCCCCCTTACAAAAAGCTGACGCAGAGGGCGATGAGGATCAGCGGCAGCCCCAGCACCAGATTGGAGAGCATACTGCAATAGGTGCGCTCTTCCGGCTCCAGCTCCTCGAAGGAAACGATCTTTTCATCGGCGTAGTCGATGATGGAGCGGGTGGAGTGGAACTTTTTCTGTTTGCTCTGTCCCTTGAACTCTTCCAGCAGGTGATGGATGGTCAAGCCATCCAGCCGCATATAGTCGATCCACGCCCAGATCAGCAGCACCACCCCGCACAAAAAGCCCGGCGCTTCCCAGATGGTGAAGGTGCCGTCGCTGATATAGCGCTCCCACAGCAGCATCAGGACGGCTACGATGGACGTGCGGGTGACGGTCTTATACAAAATGGGGTGGAACAGATAAGGTTTGAACTTCGGGATGCGGGGGGTGTCGTTTTTCATGGTGTGCTCCTTATTTACAGACTTATTTTATTGTAACACGCTTTTGTGAAAAAAGATAGCAGAATCGTCCGCCCTGCAAAAACAGCAAACCTTTTTTCTTTTGAAGTCCGCTGTTTCAAACCAGCCGGGCAGTCTTTCGATTCTTTTGCAGTTTCGGCGCAATGCTTTTTTCACGAAAGTGGTTGTTCCCCTTTTGTTTCCAATTTATTACTTCATCGCATTGACTTCTTTTCAATACAGTGCTAAAATACTCGAAGTGCGGTTTTTGTCCTCTCTGTGCATTTTTTCGGCCGGGGCGGACCACACTGGATTTAGGAATAGGAAAATGTGCACGGCCGTCTGCGCCGTGCAAGATCTGGGAGGATCTATCCAATGAGCATCAATTTTGAGTCTCACAAGCTCGACCGCCGCAGCTTCCTCAAGGGTGCCGGCATGGTCGGCGCAGCCAGCCTGCTGGCTGCATGCGGCGGCAGCTCCGACAAGGGCGGCAGCGCTTCCACCAGCGGTGCCGAGGCACCCAACTCCACCGGCGCTGTCCCGCTGAAGGAGTTCATCTCTTTTGAGAGCGGCAACCGTGAGCTGGAAAGCTGGAACATGCTGTACACCCAGAAGGCTGAGGACGCCAACGTCATCACCAACATCTGGGACGGTCTGCTGAGCTTTGACTGCTACGGCAAGGTCGTGCCCGCCATCGCTTCTTCTTGGGAGCACAACGACGATTCTACCGTCTGGACCTTCCACCTGCGGGACGATGTGGACTGGGTGGATGTCAACGGCGAGGTGAAGGATCACCTGACCAGCAAGGACTTCCTCGTTGGCTTCGAGTGGGTCATGAACGCCTACAAGAACGAGGCAAACAACACCTCCATGCCCAACGATACCGTGGCGGGCGCTGCCGATTACTACGAGCAGACCAAGGCCGCCGGTGACGCTGCCGCCGACATGACCTACGAGGACATGCTGGCTGCCGGTGTGGGCATCGAAGCTCCCGATGACTACACGCTGGTCTTCACCTGCAAGGATCCCTGCCCGTACTTCGACACCGTGGCCGCTTACAACAGCTTCTACCCGGTGGCTCCCGCTCTGCTCGACGAGCTGGGCATCGAGGGCTTCCGCGGCTGCGACAACACGACCATGTGGTACAATGGCCCGTACCTGATCGAGGAGTACATTCAGGGCAACACCAAGAGCTACATTCCCAACCCCAGCTACTACGACGCTGCCAACGTCAGCCGCTTTGAGCGCCTGACCATCACCATGATCTCCGACGGCACCATCAGCCTCCAGCTGTACCAGAACCGTGAGCTGGACGAGGTCGATCTGGGCGAGAGCAGCATCGCCACCATTCAGGCCGATCCCTCCAACGAATACAATCAGCAGATGTGCGAGAAACGCCCCAAGAAGTTCAGCTACTGCTTCATCTTCAACTACGACAAGCGCAAGACCGACGGCACCGCCGATGAGAACTGGAACAAGGCCATCGCCAACAAGGCATTCCGCCAGTGCTTCTCCAAGGGTCTGGAGCTGACCAAGTTCTTCTCCCGCTACAACCCCATCAACCCACTGAAGTGCGAGAACGACTTCTTCACCATGAGCGGCCTGTGCTACACCTCTGACGGCACCGACTACACCTCTCTGGTGGCCAAGGAGATCGGCCTCGACGGTGAGAAGTACGACGGCCAGACCATGAAGCGTCTGCGCGCCAACAACGGCGACATCACCGACCTGAAGAAGCAGGCCATGGACGAGCTCTCCGCCATCGGCGTCACCTTCCCGGTGCACTGCTCCTATTATATCTTGGCCGGTTCCACCACGGCTCTGGACAGCGCGACCGTCCTGAAGCAGTGCTTCACCGACAGCTTCGGCGATGACTTCATCGTGCTGGACATCGAGACCTTCGTCTCCTCCACCATGAAGGAGGTCGTGGCACCCAAGCTGCAGAGCTTCGTCCACATGGGCTGGGGCGCTGACTTCGGCGATCCCATCAACTTCCTGACCCAGATCATCGTCCACGACGACAATGCTTACTACAGCTGCAACATGACCAACATCGAGGGCATCGTGGAGAACGGCCCCGCTGATTATCAGCAGGAGCTGGTGGATGCTTACGAGCAGTTCACCGATCTGGTCAACGAGGGCCGCGCCATCGTCAACGATACCGACGCGCGCTACGCCGCCTTCGCAAAGGCTGAGGCCTACTTCCTTGAGGAGAACCTGATCTTCCCCACCGTCTACGATGTGACTTGGTGCCTGACCCACGCCAACGAGTACACCAAGATCAACGCCATGTACGGCCCCTGCAACTACAAGGCGATCAACTGGGAAACCAGCGAAGAGGCTTACACCACCGAGCAGTACGAAGCGTTCGCCGCTGCCTTCGATGCTGCCACCAAGGGCTGATCTTTTTCCCCAGCTCGTTTTATGAAGTGATCTTCCCCCGGCGGGAGCTGTTCGCAAAGCGGATGGCTTCCGCTCTTTTATTATGTAAAGTATTTCGCATCTGTTCGTTTATGGAGAACAATTTCGGTTGTTTTGTTTTTCAAAAACAGTGTTAAACTTTCTGCATCCTTCGTCAGACAAAAACAAATATATTTCATCATTTTCCACAGTCTGTCTTTCTTTTTTGAACAGCTTCCTGTCCACACTCCATTGACAGCTTATTCTTTTAATGGTATAATCACCAGTGTGTTAAGGTTTTGCGGGGGGAGCACAGGCACAGACAGAGGGGTCTGTATCTGCGCTCCTTTGTATTCCCCAGCAGTACAGAGAATGCAGAACCCCCCGTGAAGGAGTGGGAAATAAGCAGGACAACCTGTCCTGCACCATGCACCGAAGCACGGAAATTATTTAGGGAGGATAACACAATGAACATCAATCACGAGTCTCATGCAATCAGCCGCCGCAGCTTTCTGAAGGCTTCCGGCGTCGTTGGTGCCGCCGGCATTCTGGCAGCCTGTGGCGGCAGCTCCAGCAGCTCCACCGCTGCTTCCTCCGGCGCAACCAGCGCCCCCAACACCACCGGCGCTGCCCCGCTGAAGGAGTTCATCTCTTGGGAGACCACCAACCGTGAGCTGGAGAGCTGGAACATGCTGTACACCCAGATGGCTTCCGATATGAATGTCGGCACGAACCTGTGGGAGGGTCTGCTGAGCTTTGACTGCTACGGCAAGGCTGTGCCCTCCGTGGCAAAGGAGTGGAGCCACAACGACGACTCCTCCGTCTGGACCTTCAACCTGCGCGACGATGTGGATTGGGTGGACGTCAACGGCGAGGTCAAGGCTCACCTGACCAGCAAGGACTTCCTCGTGGGTCTGGAGTGGGTGCTGAACGCTGCCAAGAATCAGGCCAACAACACCTCCATGCCCAGCGAGACTCTGGTGGGCGCTGCTGACTACTACCAGAAGACCAGCGACATGGGCGACGCTGCTGCCGACCTGACCTACGAGGATATGCTGGCCGCCGGTGTGGGCATCGAGGCTCCCGATGATTACACCCTCGTCTTCACCTGCAAGAATCCCTGCCCGTATTTCGATACCGTGGCTGCTTACACCAGCTTCTACCCCGTCTCTGAGGACCTGATCACCGAGCTGGGCATCGAGGGCTTCCGTGCTTGCGACTACACCAACATGTGGTACAACGGCCCGTATGTGGTGGAGGAGTTCATCAGCCAGAACACCAAGAGCTACATCCCCAACCCCAACTACTTTGGTGCAAACGATGTGTCCCGCTTCGACCGCTTCACCGTCACCATGATCAGCGACGGCACCGTCACCTTCCAGCTGTACCAGAACCGTGAGCTGGACGAGATGGATGTGGGCGAGAGCACCCTGACCACCATTCAGGCCGATCCCAACAGCGAGTACAACGATCAGCTCTGCGAGAAGCGCCCCAAGAAGTACAGCTATCAGATGCACTTCAACTATCAGAAGAACAACGATGACGGCACCCCCGACGACAACTGGAACAAGGCTATCGCCAACACCGCCTTCCGTCAGTGCTTCTACAAGGGTCTGGAGCTGACCAACTGGTATGCACGTACCAACAAGATCAACCCCCTGAAGTGCGAGAACGACTACTACACCATGCCGGGTGTCTGCTATAATACCAAGGGTCAGGAGTACACCACTCTGGTGTCCAAGGAGATGGGCTTCGACAGCGAGGCTTACGACGGCAAGACCATGATCCGTCTGCGCGCCAACAACGGCGACATCGCTGACCTGAAGAAGCAGGCTATGGACGAGCTGAGCGCCATCGGCGTCACCTTCCCCGTCCACGCTGCTTACTACATCATCGCCGGCAACTCCACCGCTCTGGACAGCGCAACCGTGCTGAAGCAGTGCTTCACCGACAGCTTCGGCGATGACTTCATCGTGCTGGACATCAAGACCTACGTTTCCTCCCTCACCCAGGAAGTCCGCAATCCTCAGGTGCAGAGCTTCGTCATCAACGGCTGGGGCGCTGACTTCGGCGACCCCGTCAACTTCCTTGGTCAGGAGATCCTGCACGACGACAACGCTTATTACAGCTGGTACTACTCCAACATCGCCAAGATCGTTGAGGCCGGCCCCGCTGACTGGCAGAAGGATCTGGTGGCCTGCTACGAGGAGTTCACCGATCTGGTCAACACCGCAAAGGCCATCGTCGATGATACCGATGCACGTTACGACGCCTTTGCAAAGGCTGAGGCCTGCATGCTGAACAACGTTCTGGCCTGCCCCTGCTACTTCGATGTGGCTTGGACTCTGACCCACGCCAACGAGTACAGCAAGATCAACGCCATGTACGGCCCCTGCAACTACAAGGCTGTCAACTGGGAGACCAGCGAAGAGCCTTACACCACCGAGCAGTACGAGGAGTTCGCTGCTGCCTTCGATGCTGCCACCAAGGCCTGAGTTTTCCACCACACCCCAAAATAAAAGTTAAAGGTTCGATAACATGTTAAAATACACGGTTAAGCGGCTGCTCCAGTCGCTTGTCACAATCTTTTTGATCGCAACAGCCGTCTTTTTGATGATGCGCTGTCTGCCGACGGACTACTACTTCACTGAGGAACAGCTCATGAAGTTCACCGATCAGCAGAAGACCGCCGCTCTGGAAGCGGCCGGCCTGACCGACCCCATCCCCACCCAGCTGATCAAGTTCTACAACGATCTGCTGCATCTGGACTTCGGCACGTCCCGCCGTATCCAGAACGGTGCACCGGTGGTCAAGGTCATCGGCAAAAAGTTCGGCGTCTCGATGCGTCTGGGCCTCACGGCGTCCGCCATCTCTCTGGTGCTGGGCGTTCTGATGGGCATCCTTCAGGCGGCATTCAAGGACAAGGTATTTGACTGGATCGGCACGGCTTACACCGTGTTCGTCAATGCGGTCCCCTCGCTGGTGTCCTATTCTCTGGTGCTGGTGCTGGGCTCCAAGTATCTGGGCTTCCCCACGCTGTACTCCACCCGCAATGTGAGCGCGTCCAGCGTGCTGCCCATCACCTGCTTGTCGCTGGCATCCATCGCGGGCTACGCCCTGTGGACCCGCCGCTACATGGTGGATGAGCTGACCCGCGACTACATCAAGCTGGCGCGTGTCAAGGGCCTGAGCTCCCGCGAGATCATGTTCAAGCACGTTCTGCGCAACGCCATGGTCCCCATGGTGCAGTATATCCCCCAGTCCATCCTGCTGACGGTGGGCGGCTCCCTGCTGATGGAGCGCTTCTTCTCCGTCCCCGGCATGGGCCCCCTGCTGACCGACGCCATCCAGCGTTATGACCTGAACGTCGTGCAGACGCTGGTCATCCTGTATGCCGTTCTGGGCATCGTGGGCGTTTTCTTGGGCGATGTGCTGATGATGGTCGTTGACCCCCGTATCACTCTGACTGGAAAGGAGGAAGCTCGCTGATGGCTAAGGCATCTGATTTTGAGGGTAAGAAGCAGGACGAACTGTTCTACTTCGTGGAATACTCTCCGGAAGAGGCTGAGCGCATCGGCTATTCCAACTATTCCTACTGGGGTTCTGTCATCCAGAACTTCCTCAAGCAGAAGGTCGCTGTCTTCTGCCTGATCCTGTTCTTGGCGCTGACGGTCTTTTCCTTCATCGCACTGGCCATTGGCAAGTACGATTACACGGGCCTGATCTCGGATACGAGCAAGGCGTTCATCAAGCCGAACAGCGAATACTGGTTCGGCACCGACAACCTCGGCCGCGACTACTGGTGCCAAGTGTGGTACGCCACGCAGGTGTCCATCCGTCTGGCTCTGGTCGTCGCCGTTGGCGAGAGCATCGTCGGCGTCATCTTTGGCCTGATCTGGGGCTATGTCCGCAGCTTGGACCGCTTCTTCACGGAGCTGTACAACCTGATCGATAACGTGCCCTACATCATCTATATGACCCTGATCGCCCTGATGGTCGGTCAGAGCTTCTGGATCATGGCAATTTCGATGATCGCGATCAACTGGCTGTCCATGGCACGCCGTGTCCGCAACATGGTCTTCATGTTCCGTGACCGCGAGTACAACCTCGCGTCCCGCTGCCTCGGCACCCCGTTGTGGCGTGTTCTGACCAAGAACATCCTGCCGTATCTGGTCTCTGTCATCATCCTGCGCATGGCGCTTTCCATCCCCGGCACCATCAATCTGGAGTCTACGCTGTCCTACCTCGGCCTCGGCCTTGGCATCGACACTCCGTCTCTGGGCCTGATCCTGAGCAAGGTGCGCGGCTTCTTCCTCGATTACCCGTACCTGCTGGTCTTCCCTGCATCCATCGTGTCCATCATCTCGATCTCGTTCTACATCATGGGCAACGCTTTGTCGGATGCGGCAGACCCGCGCAACCACGTTTGATAGATTGGAGAGAGAAACGTAAATGGATAGACAACCGATTATCTCTGCCAAAGACGTGGAGATCACTTTTAGTCTGCGCGGACGCAAGCTGAACGCCATCCGCAAGTGCTCGCTGGATCTGTACGACGGCGAGACCCTTGCCATCGTGGGCGAGTCCGGTTCGGGCAAGTCCGTATTCACCAAGACCTTCGTGGGCATGCTGGACGCCAACGGTTCCATTACCGGCGGCTCCATCCTGTTCGAGGGCCGCGACATGACCAAGTTCACCGAAAAGGATTGGCTGGGCGTGCGCGGCAAGAAGATCGCCATGGTCATGCAGGACCCGATGACCAGCCTGAACCCGCTGAAGAAGATCGGCAAGCAGATTCAGGAGAGCATCGAGCACCATCAGGGCCTGAAGGGTGAGGCCGCCAAGAAGGCGGCCATCGAGATGCTGGCCAAGGTCGGCATCCCTGACCCGGAGCGCCGCTATGACCAGTACCCCCACGAGTTTTCCGGCGGTATGCGTCAGCGTGTCGTCATCGCCATTGCAGCGGCTTGCCGCCCGCAGGTGCTGATCTGCGACGAGCCCACCACTGCGCTGGACGTGACCATTCAGGCACAGATCCTGCAGCTGATCCGTGATCTGCAGAAGGAGCTGGGCATGTCGGTCATCTACATCACCCACGACCTCGGCGTTGTGGCGAATGTGGCCGACCGTGTGGCTGTTATGTACGCCGGTCAGATCGTGGAGTACGGCACCGTGGAGGAGATCTTCTACGACGCTTGGCACCCCTACACTTGGGCACTGCTTCAGGCGCTGCCCCAGCTGGGCACCAAGGGTGAGAGCCTCCCCACCGTGGACGGCACTCCCCCGAACCTGTTCAACGAGATCAAGGGCGATGCCTTCGCCCCCCGCAACAAGCATGCGCTGGCCATCGACTTCGTGGCAGAACCGCCGTTCTTCCAAGTGTCCGAGACCCACGCAGCAAAGACTTGGTATCTGGACCCGCGCGCGCCCAAGATCGAGCGTCCGCACTCCATCCAGAACCTTCGTGAGAAAATGGGAAAGATGGGAGGTTCCAACTTAAATGGCTGAACGTGAAAAGCTGATTGAGCTGAAAGACCTTCAGATCACCTTTGGCTCCGGCAAAAAGAAATTCGTCGCAGTGGATCATGTCAATTTCGACATCTACAAGGGCGAGACCTTCTCGCTGGTCGGCGAGTCCGGCTCCGGCAAGACCACCATTGGCCGTGCCATCTGCCGCATCAACCCGACTTCCGGCGGCGACATCTTCTTCAAAGGCCAGAAGATCAATGGCCATATCTCCAAGGAGCTGGACAAGGAAGTCATCCGCAAGATCCAGATGATCTTCCAAGACCCCATGGCTTCCCTGAACGAGCGCGCCAAGGTCGAGTACATCGTGGCCGAGGGTCTGCTGAACCACCACCTGTACAAAGATCAGGAGGACCTGCACAACAAGGTCATGGATGCGCTGCACGAAGTCGGCTTGCTGCCGGAGTTCGCTTCCCGCTTCCCGCACGAATTCTCCGGCGGCCAGCGCCAGCGTATCGGCATTGCACGCGCTCTGGTCATGCAGCCGGAGTTCATCGTGGCCGACGAGCCCATCTCGGCTCTGGACGTCTCCATCCGTGCACAGGTGCTGAACCTGCTGAACACGATGAAGAAGAGCCGCGGCCTGACTTACCTGTTCATCGCCCACGACCTGTCGGTGGTTCGGTTCATCTCGGACCGCATCGCCGTCATCAGCAAGGGACGCATCGTGGAGCTGGCTGAGGCGGAGGAGCTGTTCCTCCATCCGCTGCACCCCTACACCAAAGCCCTGCTGAGCGCCGTTCCCATCCCCGACCCCGCACTGGAGAAGAACAAGAAGCTGCTTGTTTATGATCCGTCCGTGCACGATTACAGCGTGGATAAGCCGGTCTGGGAAGAGATCGCCAACGGACACTTCGTCTATGGCAACCAGCGTGAGCTGGAAGGCTACCGCAAGGAATACGAAAGCCAGCTCTAAGCTGAACCGCTTTCCGGTATTTTAACACAAATGCCCCGCCGCTTGAGGGAACCCTCAGCGGCGGGGTTTTGTGTTGTAACAGAATCGGGAAGATTTTGTAAATTGTGTTTCATCTGCTTGCAAACTGTACACAATAGCATTATAATAAAGGCAGATAGAACACAGAAAGGAGCTGTTCTCTATGGCACAAGCAACACTGACCGCCCGCGTGGACGCAGCGGATAAGATCAATTTTGATGCGTTCTGCTCCAACGTCGGCATCAATACCTCCACTGCGATCAATCTATTCGTGAAAGCTGTCCTTCGTGAAAACCGCATTCCCTTCGAGATTACCCAGAACCAAGACCCCTTCTACTCAGACGCCAACATGGCACATGTAAAAAAATCGGTTCAGGAGCTCCGCTCCGGAAAAGGAACGGCCCATGAGCTGATCGAGGTTGAGGATGAGTGAAAAGATCTGGTCCGATGAAGCATGGGAAGATTATCTCTATTGGCAGCTTCAGGACAAGAAAACACTGAAGCGGATCAACCAGCTTATCAAGGATATCGAGCGCAATGGTTGCCTTGAGGGCATTGGTAATCCAGAAGCCTTACGGGGTGACCTGCAGGGCGAATTCAGCCGCCGCATCGACGAGAAAAATCGCTTGGTCTATCATATTGAAAATGGCCGTATTTTTATCGCACAGTGCCGCGGCCACTATGACGACAAATAAAGATATCCCGGCCAACATAAAAGCGCCCCGCAGACCTTCGGAGAAGGCCCTGCGGGGCGCTTTGCGCTTGCTTTTGGATTTAGGCGGGAGAAATCCTTACTCCACGATGATGCTCTTACCGCTCATCTCTGCGGGGACAGGGAGGCCGATATAGGGCAGCATGGTGGGGGCGATGTCAGCGAGGCAGCCGCCCTCACGGAGCTTCACGTCGCCGCAACCGATGGCCACAAAGGGCACCACGTTGGTGGTGTGGGCGGTGAAGGGCGTGCCGTCCGGGTTCTTCATCTTCTCGGCATTGCCGTGATCGGCGGTCAGGAAGGCGCAGCCGCCCGCATCCAGCACAGCGGTGACAACTTCCTTGACGGCGGCATCCACGGCCTCTACGGCCTTCACAGCGGCCTCAAAGACGCCGGTATGGCCGACCATGTCGCAGTTGGCGAAGTTCAGGATGATGACGTCATACTTGCCGCTCTCGATCCGCTTCTTGCACTCGGCTGCGACCTCCGGAGCGCTCATCTCCGGCTTCAGGTCGTAGGTAGCCACCTTCGGGCTGGGGATCACGCAGCGATCCTCGCCCTCATAGGGAGCCTCCACGCCGCCGTTGAAGAAGAAGGTGACGTGGGCATACTTCTCGGTCTCGGCGATGCGGAGCTGGGTCTTGCCGTTCTCGGACAGGTACTGGCCCAGAACGTTCTTCAGCTCCACGGGCGGATAGGCGACCTCGCAGTTGGGCATGGTGGCGTCGTACTCGGCCATGCAGACGTAGTTCACCTGCTTGCGGCCGCCGCGGCGCTCAAAGCCGGTGAAGGCGTCGTCGCAGAAGATGCGGGTCATCTGGCGGGCACGGTCGGGGCGGAAGTTCATGAAGATGACGGTGTCGCCATCCTGCACGCGGCCGCCCTCGCAGGTGACGCAGGGCAGAACGAACTCGTCGGTCTTGTCGTTGGCGTAGGAAGCCTCTATGGCTTCGGCAGCGCTGGCATAGTGCTCACCCTCGCCGTAGACGAAGGCAGCGTAGGCCTTTTCCTCGCGGTCCCAGTTGTTGTCGCGGTCCATGGCGTAGTAACGGCCGGAGACGCTGGCGATCTTGCCGATGCCCAGCGCATCGAGCTTGGCCTGCAGATCGGCGAGGAAGCCCTTGCCGGAGTGCGGGTCGGTATCGCGGCCATCGGTGATGCAGTGGAGGTAGACCTCCTTGGCGCCCATGTGCTTGGCCATCTCCAGCACGCCGAACCAGTGGTCTGCGTGGCTGTGGACACCGCCGGTGCCGACCAGACCCATCAGGTGAATGGCCTTGCCCGCGTCGATGGCGGCCTTCATGTTCTTGACCAGAACCGGGTTCTTGAGCATCTCACCGTCCTTGATGGACTTGGTGATGAGGGTGAGCTGCTGGTAGACGATGCGGCCGGCGCCCATGTTGGTGTGGCCGACCTCGGAGTTGCCCATCTGGCCATCGGGCAGGCCAACGGCCATGCCGGAGGCGTCGATGGTGGTCATGGGGTACTTTGCCATCAGAGAATCGATGAAGGGCTTGTTGGCGGCGGCCACAGCGTTACCGTAGGTCTCGTTGGGGGTCCAGCCGAAGCCATCCATGATGCAGAGCATTACGGGTTTCTTGGACATAGGTATTCTCCTTTATATTGAACGATCGGACTCAAAAGCGCCCGGCTTCAGCGCTGAAAACGGCGCAGCCGGGCGCTGGGGTGATTCAGGAAATCAGGATTCAGCCGTTGGAAGCAGCGTTGACGATCACGGCGAAGTCCGGAGCCTTCAGGGATGCGCCGCCGATCAGGCCGCCATCGACGTCCTTCTTGCTCAGCAGCTCCTCGCAGTTCTTGGCATTCATGCTGCCGCCGTACTGCACGGTGGTCGCCTCGGCCACGGCCTCGCCGTAGACCTCGCCGATGACCTTGCGGATCTGGCCGCAGACTTCCTCTGCCTGATCGGCAGTGGCGGTCTTGCCGGTGCCGATGGCCCAGATGGGCTCATAGGCGATGACGACATTGGCCATCTGCTCTGCGGTGACATCGCGCAGGGCGATCTTGGTCTGCATCCGGACCAGCTCCTCGGTCACGCCCTCTTCGCGCTGCTCAAGGCTCTCGCCCACGCAGATGATGACCTTCAGGCCCGCATTCAGCGCGGCCAGAGCACGCTTGTTGACGGTCTGATCGGTCTCTGCGAAGTACTGGCGGCGCTCGGAGTGGCCGACGATGACGTACTCGACGCCCAGATCCACCAGCATATCGGCGCTGATCTCACCGGTGAACGCACCGGACTTCTCGAAGTGGACGTTCTCGGCACCCACATGGATATTGGTGCCCTTGGTCTTTTCCACGGCGGTCACCAGATCGGTGAACGGGGTGCAGATGACGACCTCGCAGGAAGCATCCTTGACGGCGGGGATCAGTTCATCCACCAGCTTGGCTGCCTCAGAGGCGGTCTTGTTCATTTTCCAGTTGCCTGCAATGATTGCCTTACGCTTTGCCTTATCCATGATGTCTATCTCCTTCTAATTACCTTCAAAACAAAAGAGGCGCAGCGGCGCATGGCCGCCGCACCTCAGTGATGCTGTTACGAGCGCAGATCAAGCGTTCTGGATGACAGCGATGCCGGGCAGCTCCTTGCCCTCCAGATACTCCAGAGAAGCGCCGCCGCCGGTGGAGATGTGGGTCATCTTGTCGCCCAGACCCATCTGCTGCACAGCTGCTGCGCTGTCGCCGCCGCCGATGACGGTGGTAGCGCCGCTCTCAGCCATAGCCTGTGCCACTGCCAGCGTACCAGCAGCCAGAGTCGGGTTCTCAAACACGCCCATGGGGCCGTTCCACACAACGGTCTTGGAAGCCTTGACAGCCTCTGCAAACAGCTTGGTGGTCTCCGGGCCGATGTCGCAGCCTTCCATATCGGCGGGCATTGCGGTCACGGGCACAACGGTGGTCTCGACGGGTGCGTCGATGGGATCGGGGAAGTCCTTGATGCAGACGGCATCGACGGGCAGGAGCAGCTTGACGCCCTTCTCCTGAGCCTTTGCCATCATCTCCTTGCAGTAATCCAGCTTGGAGTCGTCGCACAGGCTCTTGCCGACCTCATAGCCCTGCGCCTTGATGAAGGTGTAGGCCATGCCGCCGCCGATGATCAGGGTATTGACCTTCTCCAGCAGGTTGGAGATGACGTTCAGCTTATCGGCGACCTTTGCGCCGCCCAGAATGGCGGTGAAGGGACGCTCCGGGTCGTTGACTGCGTTGCCCAGATACTTGATCTCCTTCTCCATCAGGTAACCCACAGCGGTATCCTTGATGTAGTCGGTGACACCGGCAGTGGAGCAGTGAGCGCGGTGGCAGCTGCCGAAGGCGTCGTCCACGTAAGCGTCAGCCAGAGATGCCAGCTCCTGAGAGAACTCCGGCATGTTCTTGGTCTCTTCCTTGCGGAAGCGGGTATTCTGGAGCAGGACAACGTCGCCGTTGTTCATGGCAGCCACAGCAGCCTTTGCCTTCTCGCCCACAACGTTGTCGTCGTCTGCGAAGACCACGGTCTTGCCCAGCTTTGCGCTCAGGGCAGCAGCAACGGGAGCGATGCTGAACTTTGCCTCAGGGCCGTTCTTGGGCTTGCCCAGATGGCTGCACAGGATGACCTTTGCGCCGTCGTTGATCAGCTTCTGGATGGTGGGCAGAGCTGCATTGATGCGGTTCTCGTTGGTGATGACGCCGTCCTTCATCGGGACGTTGAAGTCGCAGCGGACAAGGACCTTCTTGCCGCAGTAATTCTCGTCGTCGATCGTTTTCTTACCTAAACCCATGGTAATAAGCTCCTCTCAAATTCTTTTCATCGGAATCGAATTTCACTCGCTATCGGGGCTTGCCTCCCCGTACACTCTTATTATAAACAAAAAGTGTGATGTTTGCAAGGAGAGAAGATAGATAATTTATTAACAAACTTTGCCTATTCCCTGTGCGAAATGTAGTGATTTTGACCGAAAGCGGCCAAAAAAGGAGTCGCTGCAAAGAACTCCCTCCGTCCCGGCTGCGCCGTGCCTACTTTCTCTCTGGCATCACGTGAGCGATGGCGGAAGGAGTTTAGCGGAAAAGTTCAGATCCTGCGTTTGATCTTCTGCTTGAATTTGGCCAGATACTCCAGCACCAGCGGGTTTTTCAGCGCGATCAGGATCACGCCGTAGACCGCCACCGACCCCAGCACCGCCGTAAAAATCGTTGCGAGGAGCGGCAGCGGCAGCGCCTTGACCACCGTGCAGACCGCCAGAATGCCAAAGCACCCCACCGCCACCGACCCGACGATCTTCCAATCGAACACGAGCTCCACCAGCCCTTTCGAGTAGTGGATGCACATCACCATGGAACACAGCTCTGCCAGCAGCGTCGTAAAGGCCGCCGCGCTCTCCTTGAAGTACGGGATCAGGACAAGGTTCAGGGCGACGTTCAGCACGCCGCTGACGAGGGTGACGAAAAACAGCTCCTTCTCCTTCCGGCAGGGCAGCAGAACGCAGGAATTATACAACCAGCCAAACAGACAGACCAGCAGAGCAAGGCTCAGGATCTGCAGCGGCTGCACCGCATCCAGATAGCTTTCCCCGGAAATAAAGAGCACCACTTCCCTGCTGAGCAAGATCAGCCCGATGACCGCCGGGGCCACCACGACCATAAGGGCGCTGAAGATATTGTTGAACAATTGGTTGAACTCTTTTTTCGCGCCGATGCCGGCGTAATGGGACAGACGCGGAATGGAAACGACCAGCACCGCCGAAAGAAGGTTCTTCACGATGCCGTAGATTTTTCCCGCCACAGCATAGATGCCGACGTTGTAATCGCTGCCCAGAATGCCGAGGATCGTCGTGTCCGAGCTGACGTACAGCGTCGTCGCCAGCGTGGAGGCAAAGATGATCATAATGGGCTTGAGATGGGTCTTCCAGTCGATCTTCCATGTAAAGTGGATGGCGCAATACCGCCGGGCGCGGAAATAGTTCAGGACATTAGAGCCCACCGATGCAAAGACCGAGATCCCCGCATAGATGCAGTAATCGCTCTGATTTTTCACGAACAGGAAGAGTGCGGCGAAGGAAAGGATCTGAAAGATCATGCCGCGCACCGTGATATAGGTATACTCCTCAAAGATCGTGAAGATCCATTCGGTGCCGATGGTCGTGAAGAAGATCTGCAAGCTCATGATGAGGAGCAGGTCCGCATAACCCCGCAATTTGGCCGAACAAAGCATGGTCACAAACAGGGCTAGGTAGGTGATGACCGTTGTGATCATATTGATGGAGAACATCTCCGACGAAAAAGCCGAGAGCTTTTCCCGGTCGTTCACATACTTGGAGCCCTCCCGCACCGCATAGGACGAGATGCCCAGCCCCGCAAACAGCAGAAAATAGCCGCACACCGAGTTTGCAAAGTTGACTTTGCCAAGGTTCTCGACCTGCAGGACGTTCGAGGCATAGGGAAAGGTGATGAGAGGGAAAATAACGCCCATCAGCGTTTTCAGCGCATTCATCACCGCATTGAGACTCATTGATTTTTTCATGAGAAAGTGTCCTCGGCTGCATTCCGCGCCAAAAGCGGCACTGCTCTTTTCACAGCCTTTTTCAAATGGCACCACCAGTTGTTCTGGTTAAACCATAATTCATACCATATCCATGCAGCCCGCAGGTCATTTTCCTGAAACAACCTGTAATATGTCCGCTGTCTCGCATTGAATCCGGGCACTTCTTCCGGCAGCATATCTGCCCACTTGTCCACTCTCTCCCGAATCTGCTTTCTTTCTTGCGAAGTCAATGTCGGCGCCACCAGTGCATCTTCCCACAGATAGGTTGCTGTCAGGCCGCGCATCCGGCGCATACTGTCCTGCATTGCTTTCGGCATCTCCGGGCAAAAGCGGCAGATATCCGCATGGCTTTTCTCCAGCGCATCCAGATAGTCATTCAGATTTTTTGATGTCTTAGTTTTCATAATACCGTCCGGATTTGCACGATAATAATAGTAGACATCATTCAGGCTGACAAACGTCTCACATTTTTCCGTCAGTTCCGCCATTACATACATATCTTCGAAATTTTTGCCGACCGGGAACAGATTTTCCGGCAGCAGCTTTCGTTTATACAGTCTGCGCCAGACATGATTCGTCACCTCAAGGTCTTCCAAGAGCAACTTGAACATTTCCTGTCGGCCATAAACTCGAACTGCGCGCTTTCCGTCGTATTTTCGGAGCATTTTCCCATTCGGGAACACTTCTGTATACTGGCAGAGCACCATATCCGCTTTGTATTCCACCATGGCATCCAGCATTTTTTCTGCCATTTCCGGTGCGATCCAGTCATCCGAATCCACGAACAACACAAAATCACCAGTTGCAGCTTTTAGCCCGGCATTTCTTGCATCGGATAATCCGCCATTTTCCTTGTGGAGCACGCGAATGCGCTCATCTTTTTGTGCCCACTGTTCGCACATCTGCGGGCAATTGTCCGGTGAACCATCATCCACCAGTATAATTTCCAGCCGCCGATACGTCTGTTCTATAATGGAGCGCACACACGGTTCCAAAAAAGCTTCCACATTGTACACCGGCACAATGACCGATATCAATTTTTCCTGTTCCAATTCTTCTTCCCCGTTTCCTTTATTTCGCTGCGCGGCCGTTTTTCAGCAGAAAAAACGCGCTGTACAGTCCTCTGCTTTGTTTCAGCAGCCGGTATTTTCTCATGAATCCGCTGTCCAGAAGCCCCTCGGCCTCTGTGCGGAACTCCTGCAGAAATCGCTCCATTTCCGCTCTGCGGCGTTGGTCTTTTCTTAGATATGGGTAGCAGTGCTCTACGATCTTCATCATCGCTGCATCGTTTTCCAACATATCCGGGTACTTTTCACGGATATACTGATACCGCTGACAGCCCATATCCCACTTGTCTTCGTAGAATTTCAGTGTCCGCTTGTGCAGGATGCTGTCGGGCCGCTGGTAATAGAAATAAAGCGGGACGGGACAATATGCAACACCTTGGCATTTATCAAGAAGTTTATAAGTCGTTCCCTGATCTTCCATCATCCGGCCTAACGGATAACAGACATTTTCAAACAATTCCCGTTTGTACAGTTTATTGACTGCGAAATCCCCTAGCTCCTCTGACTGCAAAATCGAGCGCAATGCCTCTTTTCCCGTCATGTACTGCACTTTTTTTAACGCATCTTCGACCGCCGGAAGCTCTTCCGTCGAGAAATATTTCAGTGCTACCGCCGATACATCAGCCCCGGCATTCAGCAGATTTCGATAGAGCACCTCGATCATCTGCGGCGCTATGCCGTCGTCGCTGTCCACAAAGCAGAAATAGCGGCCCTTTGCGTGTTCGATTCCACAGTTTCGCGCATCGGAAAGCCCGCCATTTTTCTTATGAATGACCTGCACCCGCGCATCCTGCCGGGCATAGGCATCACAGAGTTCCCCGCTTCCGTCGGTCGAGCCATCGTCCACCAGAAGAATTTCCAGATCAGAATAGGTCTGGGCAAGGATGCTGTCCACACAGCGGTTTAGGTAATGCTCTACATTGTAGACCGGCACGATCACGCTGATCAACTTATTGTTCATCATGCTTTTTACACTCTCAAATCCCGTGCATTTTTTCGTTCGGCCAGTTCATATACCCAGTAAAACAAATGCTTGCTGAGCAGCAGCGTCTTCACCTTGATCTTGTCCGCACGCTTTGCCCACGGCTGGCGAATGAGGTCCTGCTGATCCTGCACATAGGCAAGGATTTTCTCCTGCTCCATTGGATAGTTATAGAAGCCTCCATCCATAATTCCTTTCAACAGTTTCAGATAGGTCACAAGCTGAAGATAAGCAGCTTCATTGCGCAGTTCCGGAAGCTCCTGCTCAATGAAAGCGGTCACATCTGCACTGACCTCCAGCAGCTCAAGATTTTTTCGTTGAATACCACTGTGCATGATTGATCCATCTCGCATGCGATAATAATATACTGGTTCTTCAATAATAGAAACTGTTTTACTTTTGGATGTCACTCGGTAAATCGTTGCGTAATCCTCATATAACCTTCCATATGGAAACTTCAATTTATTCCATAATTCGCGTCGATAAAGTTTTCCACACGCCGAATGCCCGATTCCTTGGAAAAGGAACATTCTTCTCATCGCTTCTTCCATCGCCACCTTTTCAACAGTTTCATTTTTTTCTGTATCTCTTGGCGTCTCTCCTGAAAACTCGAAGAGTTGTCCAATTGCAAGCTCCGAATGATTCTTCTCACAACTAGAAACCAACTTTTCTACGGCACTATGCGGAAGCAAATCATCACCATCCAAAAAAGTAAGATATTTTCCCCTCGCCTGCAGCATACCTGTATTCCGTGCATCTGAGAGACCTCCATTACTTTTATGTAAAGTGCAAATTCTTGTATCCCTCGTTGCCAATGCATCACACAGCTCGCCGCTATTATCCGTGGATCCATCATCCACCAGAACAATTTCCAAATTGGTATAGGACTGGTTCTGTACACTCTCTACGCATTCTTCCAGATATTTCTGAACATTGTAGACAGGAATAATGACCGAGACCAGCGGCTTTTCTTTGCCCACGTCACAGAGTCTCCTTTCCTTTACCCAATGGAATTTTTACGACCCAATTTTCTTTTTTGTTGTCTGCATCCCGGTACGCCAGATACATGCCCAGCAGCAGGAAAGCCAGCGTATCGCCGCCGCGGAACTGAAGCAGAGAAGCCCCGCAGTAGGTAAACAGCGCCGCCACAAACGGATCGTGCAGCAGCTTTTTCTTTTCCATCCAGAAGAACCGGACGACCAGTGCCAGATACGCTGCCCCGCCCAGCCAGCCGCAGTCGATGAGATTCTGCAGATAAACATTGTGGATATTATCTTCCCCATAGGCGAAGCCCGCCACGCCGGAAAGCGCTTTCATGCAGTTGCCCACACCACAGCCAAAGGGATAGGCCTTGCTTGTTTCAAGCGCGTAGGTCCACATTCGGATACGCCCTGCATTGCCCGCATCTTCCATGCCATGAAGGAAACGATTCAGCGAGCGCAGGACCAGCGACTCCAAAAGGCCGGACCCCCACAGAGCCGCGACCAGTGCAGCGCAGAGCACCAGCACCGTAATCCGCACCTTCCGTTCTTTCAGCCGCTTGAACTGTGGCAGCAAAAGCCAGAGGATCGCCACAGCGGCGATCAGCATTCCCGCGCGGCTCCCATACAGGAACGAAAGCATCAGGTTCGCGCCCGCATACAGCCACTTCCAGCGGCTCCGGCAGAAGAAAAAAGCCAGCAGTCCCAGCCAGCTCGACTCAATGTTAGAACCTCCGCCGATGATCATTTTCACGCCCCATGGGTGCGCCATTCCCTCCGTCCGGAGATAATCCAAAAATCCCTGATAGTAGATCAAATTTTTGATCAGGATCACGATCATCAGAATGCTTGCCGCGCCGGACACGATGTCCAGCCAGTCATCCTTGGAAAGGTCTGCGCCAAAATTTGCGCAGAGCACGACCAGATACAAGCCGAAGATGTAGTTCAGCAGCAGACTATTGACACCAAACTCGCTCCGATGAAGCAGAGAGACAGCCGTTGCATAGGCCACATACAGCAGGACCGGGCGGTTGACCCCCAGTTCTTTTTTTCTGCACAGAAACGGCAGAAACGCAAGCGAAAACACATGGACCCATTTCAGCGAAGCACCGGAACCGATGGAGGCGAGGGTCAGGTTCTGAAAACAGGCCAACAGGAAAAGCGCTGTCAGCAGCCCCTTTTCCCAGCCGTGATCTCTCCGCAGCTTTTCCATTCAACTTCTCCTTTTATCTAGTTTTCCCTCTCCACTGCGTCCGGTCATACACAAAGCGCATCAGCGGATAACCTCCATAGGAAAGCAGCGCCGCCAGCCGCGCTTTTTTTCGGGCATTGGGGTCCCGCACCACCGCGCTGCGGCAGCGGATCACTTCCTTCCAGAGCAGTTTACGCTCCGGTTCGTGGGCCTTGTCCCGGATCTGGAACAGGATGTTGCAGACCGTACTGAGATAGCGGCACTCCGCCGCCTGTTCCAACTGAGGGTGATCCCGCCGGACATTTTCCATCATCGCACGGCAGTGTTCCACGCCGTCCAGCTTCTTCGGGTCGAACGCCGCATTCTGGATGCTGGCAGCACGCTGAAAATAGTAGTAATCTACATTTCCGATCCATGCGACGCGGGCCGCCCGCTTCAGCACTTCGTACGCGACCGGGATATCCTCGTAAAGCTTTCCGACCGGGTAACGCAGCCCTTCGAACAGCTCCTTTTTATAAAGTTTCGTCGGGGTCGAGGTCTCCACGCCGTCCTGATAAAGCATCCGCCTGAGGCACGCTTCCGGGGTCAGGCTCTGGAAATTTTCCAGTTCTGCCGCGGGCTGCGACTGGATGCCCCTGCCCTCAAACACCTCTTCGAAGCAGCTGACGGCGATATCTGCATCGGCTTTTCTGAGCGCCCGATAGAGGTTTTCCACGTAGTAGGGCGACACCCAGTCGTCGCCGTCCACAAAGGCATAGTATTCCCCTTGGGCCGCATCCAGCGCCGCATTCCGGGCGTCGGACAGGCCGCCGTTCTTCTTGTGGATGACTGTGATTCGTGGGTCCTGCGCGGCATACCGGTCACATACTTTCCCGCAGCCATCGGTCGAGCCGTCGTCCACCAGAAAAATTTCCAGATCCTTATAGCTCTGGCCCAACAGACTTTCCACACAGCGGTCCAGATATGCCTTTACATTATAGATGGGAACGATGACGCTGATGAGCGGTTCCATATCGGTTTCTCCTGTTATCCCAAAAGGCTTTGATAAAACACTTCCAGCTTTTTCGCTTCGACCGCAATATTAAAGCCTTTTTCGGTCATTTGCTGTTCCGTATTGCACCGCGTGGTCCGTTCCGCCGTTTCCAGCACTTTTTGTGCCCATTTCCGGGGCGGTTCGGACAAACTGATGAACTGCGTCGATTCCAGCAGTTTCGTTTCCCGTGAAATATCCGTCGAGCAGATCAATGGCAGCGCGCAAGCCTGTGCCTCTACACCCACCACAGGCAGCCCCTCATAACGGGACGGCAGAACGAACGCATCCATCGCCTGATAGTAGCGCTCGATCTTTCTGCGGTTGCCCAAAAAGAGGACCACGTCCTGCAGCCCCCGGCGGTTCACTTTCCGGCGGATGACACTCTCCATCTCGCCCCGGCCGATCAGCATCAACACCGCCTCCGGCCGCTGGCGATGGATCTCCTCGAACACATCGATCAGGAACTCATGGTTTTTCTGGTAGCAGAAGCGGCCGATGTGGCCGACCACGAATTTGCCTTCCAGCCCCAGTTCCTTGCGCAGGGCTGCCCGCTTCTGGGCGTCGAAGGAGAACTTTTCCAGATCGATGGCATTGTTGAAGACCCGGAACTCCGAATCCCCGTAGAGCCAGCGCCCGGCGGATTCCGAACAGGCACAGAGCTGGGTGGGGTAAATTTTTGCGAACGGGCGGAGCAGATACTTGACGAAATTCTTCTTCGTTTCGCCCTTGCCCGCCACCGAGTGATTGTGCATGATGCGGTTGGGCACCCCGGTGCGCTGTGCTCCCCACAGAGAGAACACGCCCAGCGTATTCATGTGCGAATGGACGATCTGGTATTGATTTTTCCGGAACAGCTCCAGGATCGCCCTTTCGTACTGGACCAGATGGGTATACCGCGGCACCAGATAGACGTGCCCGCCCAGCCGCTCGATCTCCTCCTGCTGGGGCACGGCAGAGCCTTCCAGCGCGAAGAAATCAAACTGGACTTTGGAGCGGTCGATGTGGCGGTAATAGTTCATCACGACCATCTCGACGCCGCCATAATTCATATCTGTCATCATTTGGGCGACCCGGATCGGCGTACTCTCAGACACGTTTTTCCCTCACATTAAATCAATTCTTTCCGGCCGCAGTCCTCATACCAGTCTCGGAAGCTTTCCTCCAAGGTATAGTGGAAGCGGTAGTCCGTTGCGGCCAGCTTTTTGCCGCAGATATTGGTGGAGACCATCAGCTTTTTCACGCGGGCCGGGTGGATGCCAACCTTTTTGCCGCCGATGGGCCCCAGCACCGCCGCCGCGAACAGCAGCAGCTTGCCGGGGATCAGCGGGACATAGGACTTCATCCCCGTGGCCGACTGCATCGCGGTGCAGATCTCCTCGATGGTATAGGCCGGCTCGAAGGTGCAGTTGTAGAGGCCCACGCCGGGGAACGAGTGGTCGATCATCCGATACTTGAAGAAACGGACCAGTTCCTTGACGTAAATGCAGGCTTTGATGGTGTCCTTCCGCCCGGCATAGAAGAAATAGTGCTTCTTCTGGCCCTTGTACAGGCGGGTCATGTTGCCGTGCTCGCCCTTGCCGTAAACGATGCCGGGGCGGACGATGGTGAGCTCCCGCGCCGGGTCCTTTGCCTGCCAGATCTGGTGGATCTTTTCCGCCACCAGCTTGCTGATGCCGTAGGGCGTATTGGGCATGGGGATCGTTTCCTCGGTCTTCAGCTCCTCCGCCGCGCCGTAGGGGGCGATGGAGCTGGTGAACAGGATCTTCCGGATGCCGTACCGTTCCGCAAAGGCGGTCACATGCTCGGCACCGAGGATGTTCGTTTCAAAATAGGCTTCGTCCGGGTGGCCGGGCGTGCGGTGGACCGCCGCAAGGTTGAAGATCACGTCCTCTGCCGTCGGTGTAAAGTCCAGCGTGAGGGGTTGACGGACATCCGCGCGGATATACTCGACCCCTTCGTTTTTCTCCACGATGCCCGGTACGACGCCCTCTTCGCCGGGCATGACGAGATCCAGATCGTAGATCTTATCTCCCGGCCGGACACACTCCTGCCGCAGCAAGTGGATCAGGTGGGTTCCGATGAACCCCGATCCGCCAAAAATGATGTAGTTCATTTATTTTGCACCTTTTCCCGCAAACACGACCCATACGGTTTTGAAGAGGATGCGGATGTCCTCCCAAAGGGTCCAGTTGTCTATGTACTGCACATCCAGACGGACCACTTCCTCGAAGTCCTCGATGTTGCTCCGGCCGCTGACCTGCCACAGGCCGGTGATGCCCGGCTTCATGGAAAGGCGGCGCTTGTGGTGGCTCTCGTACTGGTTGTACTCATCCAGCGTAGGCGGGCGGGTGCCCACAAGGCTCATGGAACCGCAGAGAACATCAAAAAACTGCGGCAGTTCGTCGATGCTGGTCTTTCGGATGAAGCGGCCCACCTTGGTGATGCGGGGATCGTCCTCCATTTTGAACATCAGGCCGTTCATTTCGTTCTGGGCCATCAGCTCCTTCTTCCGCTCCTCGGCGTCCACATACATGCTGCGTAGCTTGTGGATGTAGAACACACGGCCGTTCCGGCCCACGCGGCGCTGCTTGAAGATCAGCGGGCCGGGGCTTTCCAGCTTGAGCGGGATGGCCACGATGGCAATGATGGGGATGCTGATGATGCAGCCCACAAGGCCGCCGAAGATATCCAGCCCGCGCTTCAGGATCTGGTCGTGGAGCTTGAGTTCCCCGGTGCCCATGGTGACCACATTGCCTCCGGCACAGCGGCTCAGCACCCGGCTCATCCGCACGGCGCTGGTCTCGCTGCAGCACGCCTCTTCGATCCGATCCAGAACCGGAAGCCGGAAATGGACCGTCAGGCCCATGCTCTCGATCTCCTCCAGATAAGGCACCAGCGTATTGCCGTTTTCCGTCGGAATATCGATGTAGATCTCATCCAGCGCCGCCTGACGGAGCCAGTCCATGAAGGTATCGTAATTGGCCTTGATCGCGACACCCTCGATCTCGCCCGTCACATCCTCGGCCACGGCTTCCAGCACCGCGATGCCGGTAAGCTGCTTCGACCAGTCCTTTCGGAGGTCTTGGATGATGACCGGGGCCTGCTCCCGCGTTGTCACAATGCCGACCAGACTCCGGAACCCCTTGGTGTACTTCGAGCGGGTCAGCAGCTTTTTGAGCAGCGCATGGCTGCCGCACATCATAAAAATGTTGACGAGAGGCACTACGATCAGGAAATAGCGCGAATCCAGCATGGTGGCCTTGGTCAGCGCCAAGCACGCCACATCCAGCAGAGCCAGCAGCGTATTGAAGCCGACCGCGATCTCCACTTCCCGCGTGCTGCTCCGGGTAACGATATTTTCGCTCTGGTCGAAAACGAAAAAGGTCAGAACGTAGGCGATGAACAGCATGACACAGGCTTCCAGCACCAACCGCGGCTCCCGGAAGTCCGTCATCTTACCGAACAGGCCGTCCATGATCAGCCACGCCACCGCCACACTGGCCACCAGCGAGACAAGATCGGTCACAAACAGATATCCATATTGCAATTTTTCACGTCTTGCAATCATAAAAACTTCTTGCTCCTTACCGTTGTACCCTGCGGCGGCCTCGTTTCCGCCCGCTTTGTCCGAGTCCTTCCCGGCCCGCGGCACATGGATTTTTACACCAAACCCAGTTTATCCTATCTTTGTAATTTTAACATACTATGGAGTTGCTTTCAATAGATCGTGCCGAATTTTGTCCGTTTTGCCCGGCCGCAATTTTCCTGCACAGACAAAAAAGCTCCCCCTTCCACCGGTCACCCGGCAGGAGGGGGAGCAAAAGCCTTTTTAGAAGGTCAGGAACTCAATCAGCAGTTCTCAGCGAAGTACTTAATGGTACGGACCATCTGAGAGGTGTAGGAGTTCTCGTTGTCGTACCAAGACACGACCTGAACCTGATAGGTGTCGTCGTCGATCTTAGCGACCATGGTCTGAGTTGCATCGAACAGAGAGCCGTAACGCATACCGATGACATCGGAAGAAACGATCTGATCCTCGTTGTAGCCGAAGGACTCAGAAGCAGCAGCCTTCATAGCAGCGTTGATAGCTTCCTTGGTGACGTCCTTGCCCTTGACGACAGCAACCAGAATGGTGGTGGAGCCGGTGGGAACAGGCACACGCTGAGCAGAGCCGATCAGCTTGCCGTTCAGCTCGGGGATGACCAGGCCGATGGCCTTAGCAGCACCGGTGCTGTTGGGGACGATGTTCTGTGCGCCAGCACGAGCACGGCGCAGGTCGCCCTTGCGCTGAGGACCATCCAGAATCATCTGGTCGCCGGTGTAAGCATGAACGGTGGTCATGATACCGGAAACGATGGGATAGGTCTTGTTCAGGGTGTTAGCCATGGGAGCGAGGCAGTTGGTGGTGCAGGAAGCAGCGGAGATGACCTGATCCTCAGCGGACAGGGTCTTCTCGTTGACGGAGAAGACGATGGTCTTCAGGTCGTTGCCTGCGGGAGCAGAGATGACGACCTTCTTTGCGCCAGCCTGAATGTGAGCCATGCTCTTCTCCTTGCTGGTGTAGAAGCCGGTGCACTCCAGAACGACATCAACGTTCAGCTCGCCCCAAGGAGCATCCTTTGCGTCCTTGACAGCGTAGATCTTGATCTCCTTGCCGTCGACGATGATGGAATCCTCAGTAGCCTCGACGGTGTGCTTGCCTTCGCCGATCTTGCCGCAGAAAGAACCCTGAGCAGTATCGTACTTCAGCAGGTGAGCCAGCATCTTGGGGCTGGTCAGGTCGTTGATTGCGACGACCTCGTAACCCTCAGCATCAAACATCTGACGGAAAGCCAGACGGCCAATACGACCAAAACCATTGATAGCAACTCTAACAGCCATGTTAATAATACCTCCTAAATGTTCTTACCCTTTTCATCGGATAATCTCACGGTGTTTTTATTGTAGTCCAAAATGCGAAAAGTTTCAAGTGTCTGCCAAAAAATTAACAACTCAATTGCACACTTTTTGGCTTTTGTATGATTTTTCTACCTCTTCTCGGCCGCTTTTCGGCAATTCAGCCAAGAGAGTGCTTACTCCCGGCTCTCGAAGGCAGCGGCTGCGGCGATGCGCGCCACGGCAAAAACCCCCAGAACGCCCACGCACGCAATGCCGAGGCCGAAGAAGATGGCGGGCAGATTGGTCAGCTTGAACTGGGAAGGCATGGCCAGCGTCAGGGTCTGGGGCAGCTCCCAGCAGAAGGCCAGCATGAAGCTGGCCAGACCGGACATGCACAAAAGCTTGCCGTCCGACGTTTCAGGCAGCCAGAGCGCCCGCACGAGGCTGGACAGGAAGAGCAGCACCGCCAGCATCTCCCACACCATGACGGTGGGCGAGACGCGGTGCCAGCTGGAGCTGTTCTCCATGAAACGGCTCAGCACGCACCAGTAGAACACCAGCGTGCCCCAGATGCCGGAGGCCATGCTCTTGGCCGGGAGCCGCCCGTCCGGCCGGAGCCATTTGCGGCCCAGCAGAACCAGCCAGACCGCGCAGAGCACCTCCAGCACAGCCCGGACGACGGCACCGATGCCGGTCAGCCCTACGGCCAGCCGGGCCAGCGCCGCAAGGGCGAAGAATGCCCCGGCCATGATCGTCACCGTGCCGGAGGCCTTGCAGTGGTTCCGCAGTTCCTGCGGCCCATGGGCCAGTTTTCGGCCAATGCAGATGGCCGCCAGCACGCCCACGGCCAGCGCGGCATAGCGCAGCCAGACCGGGCCGACGGCGCACAGGCCGCTTTCCAGATCGGTCCAGAGGCCAAGGTCCAGCGCACGGCCAATGGTCAGCGCAGTTCCTACAACGAACAGAAGTTTGATCCGTGGATTCATCAGCGTTCCTCGATTGGTTTATATTTCTGGCGCACGCCCAGATATTTGTAGGCGGGCCGGATGATACGGTTGGCGAAAACGACCTCCTCGACGCGGTGGGCGCACCAGCCCGGCACACGCGCGATGGCGAACAGCGGGGTGTAGAGATCCTCGGAGATGCCCAGCATGTTGTAGATCAGGCCGCTGAACAGGTCCACATTGGCGCAGACGGGCTTGGTACTGCCCTTTTCCTCGGCGAAGATGCCGGGGGCCAGCCGCTCGATGCTGCACAGCATGTTGTACTCTTCCTCAAAGCCTTTCTCGTACGCCAGATGGCGGGCACGATTTTTCAGGATGACCTCGCGGGGGTCGCTCACGGTGTAGACCGCGTGGCCCACACCGTAGATCAGGCCGGAGCCGTCGCCCGCCTGTTTGCGGAGGATGCGGCGGAGGTACTCCCGCACCTCGTCGTCATCTTCGGGGTTCTCCACGTGCTTGAGGATGTCCTGCAACTGGCGGTTGACCATCAGGTTCGCGCCGCCGTGCTTGGGGCCCTTCAGCGCGCCGATGCCCGCCGCGATGGCCGAGTAGGTGTCGGTGCCCGACGAGGAGAGCACGCGGGTGGTGAAGGTGGAGCAGTTGCCGCCGCCGTGGTCGGCATGGACCAGCAGACACATATCCAGCAGCTTCGCTTCCTCGTGGGTGAACTTCTGGTCCGGGCGGTAGGTGCTGAGGATGTGCTCTGCCGTGCTCTGGCCGGGCTTGGGCAGGTGGAAGAACATGCTCTGCTTATCGTAATAGCGGCGCTTCATCTGGTAGGCGTTCACCATCATGGTGGGCATACTGGCGATGAGGTTGATGCTCTGGTTCAGGATGTTCTCAAGGCTCAGATCCTCGGCGTGCTCGTCGTAGGAATACAGGCCCAGCACGCAGCGCTGCATCTTGTTCATCACGTTGGGCGAGGGGGCGTTCATGGTATCCATGAAGCCGTCGGGCAGGGCCCGGTGCTCGGCCAGCAGCTCGCAGAACTCGTCCAGCTGGCTCTGGGTGGGCAGACTGCCGAACAGCAGCAGCCAGATGACCTCTTCGAAGACGAAGCGGTCGTTGCGGTAGGCCTCCTCCACGATCTCCTCGATGTTGACGCCCCGGTAGATCAGCTTGCCGGGGATGGGAATGACATGCCCCTCCTGATCTTTTTTGTAGCCAACCACATCGCATACATTGGTCAGACCGGCGAGGACGCCGGTGCCATCCGGGTTCCGCAGACCGCGCTTGACCCCCAGCCGCTCGCTGGTCTCCGGGTCGATGTAGTTGTTGGCGATGTACTCTTCGCACAGGGTCCGCATCATCTGCGGGGACAGCGTTGCCACCTCTGCGTGCTTATAGTTCATGCGTAGACTCCCCTTTCTATTCTTACTTCATATCTTTCCCTGCCATCCACACCGATGGCATGAGTCTATCATAGCGCTTTTGTGAAACAAATTCAAGAAGAAGATGAAATCTGCGCTTTTTCTCCCGGCGGTTCTGCTACACTGGCCGAAACGAAACTGCCTGTCCGGGAGGGGTCCTGTGATGAAACGCACCTTTTTTCTGCTCTGTGCCGTGCTGCTCGTAGCGGGCAGTCTGCTGCCGCTGGCCGGGTACCGGCTGGCCACTGCCGCGCTGGGCCGGGCGGCCCCGGAGGCTGCGGAGAGCGCCCCGGAACCGGCGGCATCCGACCCGGCTGCCCTGCCGGAAGCTGCCGCGCCGCCCTCCGATCAGGACAGCGAGAGCTTCCTCATCCGGGACCTGAGGGACGGAGCCGTGGCGGCGGTGCCGCGGCGGGAGTATCTGATCGGGGCAGTGGCGGCGGAGATGCCGATCACGTGGCCGGACGAAGCGCTCAAGGCACAGGCCATTGCTGCCCACAGCTACGCGCTCTACTGCCGGGATCACGCAGCCGACCCCGCTGCCGGGTGGCTGACGGCGGACCCGGCCCGGCGGCAGGGCTACCTGACCGACACGGTCCTGCGCAGCTACTGGGGCACGGCCTACGAAGAGAATCACGCCCGGCTGGCGGCGCTGGTGGACGCGGTGGAGACGCAGGTGCTGTACTATGACAACGCCCCCGCCGGGACCAGCTATTTTGCCATCTCCAACGGGCAGACGGAAGCCAGCGAAAACGTCTGGGGCAGCGCCGTCCCCTACCTCGTCCCCGTGGACAGCAGCACCGACCGGGAGGCCGATCATTTTACGTACACGGTCCAGTTTTCCACCGCGCAGACCGAAGAGCTGTTGAAAGGGCTGGGCCTCGCCCCGGACCCTTCCGCACCGGAAGGCTGGTTCGGGGTGGCCGCGCTGACCCCCTCCGGCTATGTGGCTTCCCTGCCGGTCTGCGGGCAGACGATCACCGGCCCGGCCCTGCGCAAGGCGCTGGGGCTGCGGAGCGCCTGTTTCACGGTGCAGTACCAGAACGGGACGTTTTTCTTCACCACCATGGGCTACGGCCACGGGGTCGGGCTGAGCCAGTGGGGTGCCAAGGCGCTGGCCCAGCAGGGGCAGACCGCCGCGCAGATCCTCGCCCACTACTTCCCCGGAACGGAACTGCGCCAGTAAACAGCAAAGCAGCCGGACATTTCTGCCCGGCTGCTTTTCCGATTGAAAGGACGTTTTTAAGAAAGATCACTGAAACATGCCGTCCAGCCAGCTCCAAATGTCGCTGGCGGTATCGGAGGAAGCCGTCTCCTCCGTGGGTGCGGGTGCGGCTTCGGCAGCTGCTTCCGTCTCCTCAGCGGCCACAGCGGCTTCCAGCTCTTCCAAGCCGGTGCCGTCATCGTTGGCGTCGGAGGTGATGTACCAGTAGCAGGACGCACCGGAGATGGAGATGCTGGCACTGGACAGGGGCACACGCCCCGCAGAAACGCCGTTGGCCGGATCGGAGCAGTAGAACACACCGTCGGTGTAATCGGTCAGGAGCACCGCGTGGGGCTGGCGGCGATCATAAAGAACGATGCCTTCCGGGTGCTCGGCGAGGATCTGGACGAGGGCCTCGGTCTTGGCGGCCTTGCCGGAAGGAAGGGTGGCGTAGCCCACGTGCATCGCGTTGTATGTAAAACTGTGGGACAGACCGCCGGACCATGCCGTGCTCTTGATGCTGTTCTCGGTCACATCGACCCAGCCGTCCAGCCCATCGAAGTAAGCGCGGCGGCGGAGCATCATGGCGGCGGAGGCCAGTGTGCAGGTACCGCCCCGGCTCTGCTTGAAGTAGAACCCGACGTCCACGTTCAAATCCACGGCCAGCGCGGCGGGCAGCAGCGTCAGTATCAATGCCAGCGTCATCATCAGTGCCGACAGTTTTTTCCATGCGTGGTGCGGTGCAGTTTCCACCTTTTCCATCTCCCTTGAATTTCGTCGTCATTCATTGTTTTAAAGTATACCAGCCTGTTACACTTTTGTAAACACTTCCTTCGCATTTTTCTCAATATTTACACGTTTTGGTCACAATTCAAAAGCACCTTGCACAAAAGGCAACGGTGGGCTTTGTGGGATTTGGACAAAGACCCTGCGACGGGTCTGTCCTCTCCCTACCGAAAGGCCCAATCTAAACTTACGCGGAGTCTCGCCTCTGCCGGGCTTGCCCTCTCCGTCATCGCTTCGCGATGCCACCTCTCCCAAAGTGAGAGGTTTTGGATGTACCGGAAAGTTTGCCTTCTCGAAAAAGCTCTCCCTTTGGGAGAGCTGGCGCGAAGCGCCTGAGAGGGCGAGGATGCTGACAAGAAGCTGCGCACTTGGTTTGGCACTGCCTTGCGGAAGCGCAGCCCCATCGGAAGCACGATCTAAACCTAGGCTCTGCGCCGCCGTCAGCGGGCTCGCCCTCTCCGTCATCGCTTCGCGATGCCACCTCTCCCAAAGTGAGAGGCCTTGGCAGTCCGCCAAGTTTCCAGTTTGGAATCTTTGCGCCCTGCTGCCGCAAGGGGAGCCGAAGGCGCTGCGCTTAGACTTTCCGCCTTTGCCAAGGGCTCCCCCTTTGGGAAAGACTCCCTCCGGCCGGAGGGAGATGTCGCATATGCGACAGAGGGAGGACAGCTGGCGCGAAGCGCCTGAGAGGGCGAGCCCGGCAGAGGGAACCCTGCGCCTTTGTTTAGCACAGCGCAAGATAAGGCAAAAGCGGGGATGCTTCCGGCGGGGCTTCACCTCAGTTTAACTGGTGCTTACGGTCGGAAGAGGACGCCCCGACTCACCTATTCCATTTCTCCTGCAAATATGGTATACTTGCCCCGAAATCGAAACTTTGCAGGAGCGCATTTATGAAAGCAACCATCGTCATCCCCAACATCAACGGCAAGGGCTGGCTGAAGGACTCCATCGAGTCCGTCTATGCCCAGACCGAGCAGGACTTCCAGCTCATCGTGGTGGACAACGGCTCCACCGACGAAAGTCTGGAACAGGCCCGCAGCTATTGCAGCCGTCCCAACTTCACGCTGATCGAAAACGGGCGGAACACCGGGTTTTCCCACGCGGTCAATCAGGGCATTGCACGGGCAGAGAGCGAATTCGTGGTGCTGTTCAACAACGACGCCTTCGCCGAGCCGGAGTGGCTGGCCGAGCTGATCCGGGCCGCCGAGAGCGACCCCAAGATCTTTGCGGTGCAGAGCCTGATGATCCGCCACTTTGACCGGGAGCTGGCCGACGATGCGGGCGATTATGTGACATGGATGGGCTTTGCCTGCAAGACCGGCGACGGCCGCCGGGCCAGCCGCTATACCAAGCAGAAGCGGATCTTCTCGGCGTGCGGCGGCGCGGCGCTCTACCGCAAGCGCATTCTGGACGAGATCGGCGGCTTCGACGAGAACTTCTTCGCCTACTTCGAGGATGTGGACCTGAGCTGGCGGGCCAACAATGCGGGCTACAAAAACATCCTCTGCCCCACCGCCAAGTGCTACCACATCTGCGGAGCCAGCACCGGTGCGGTCAAGTACAACGCCTTCAAGAGCCAGCAGAGCGGCCGCAACAGCATCCTGCTCCCGCTCAAGAACGAGCCGCTGCTGATGCTGATCGTCAACTTTCTCCCGCTGGCGCTGGGCTATCTGCTCAAGTATTACAAGTTCCACAAGCAGGGCTTCGGCGACGCATGGGACAAGGGGATGCACGAAGCCTTCGACCTGCTCCGCTCCGGCAACCTCGGCAAGCGCCCCTTCCGGCTGAGGGACCTGCCCCACTACCTGCTCATGGAGGTGTGGATGATCTGGAACATGATCCCCTATTTGTGGTATCGGCTGGTGGTGGTGCGGTTTGATCTGAAATGATCTCTCATAAAACAGAACCACCCCGGTTCCGGGCGCTGCAAGCGCCTTGGAGCCGGGGTGGTGTTTTGTTTCTGCGGTTTGCCTTACGCGGCGGTGCTCTCCGAAGCGGCCTCGCCGGAGGCAGCCGTGCTCTCTGCAGCGGTGCTGTCGGCAGCGGGAGCGCTCTCCGCCGGGGTGCTGGCCGCGGACTCAGCGGGGGCGGCTTCCTCGGAAGAGACGGTGGAGTCACCGGCGGCGGCGAGGATGGCGTCCTGCACCTCGCTCTCGGCCATGGGGGCCGGCTCGGAGGCGGCTGCGGCGGTGGATTCGGGCTTGGTCTCGCTGTCGGTCAGGCCGGTGAGGTACCAGCTGCCGTTCTGGCGGCGGAACAGGTAATCCATATACTTGGTGGGCGTGTCGGACAAGGTGTTCAGGATGCTGTCGTCGGTGCTCTGGGTGGGGATGTAGCCCACGGTGACGTGGAGCAGGCCGTCCTTCTTGAACAGCTTGGTCACGGTGGCGCTGTAGCTGCCCACACTGCCGGTGACGGGGATCTTGTAGCACTGGGTCGTCTCGTCGAACTCGACGGTCATATCCTCCATCTCGAAGGTCTTATGGTTCATCTTGAAGCTGGGGCCCACGAGCTTGGCAAGGTAGGCGTCCACATCCACCGAGGGGAGCAGGAGCTGCTCGGTGTCGGGGTCGGTGTTGTAGTTGTCGAAACTGCCCTGCGTCTCCTGAATGCTGTACACGCAGCCCCAGACCGCCGCTTCGCGGAGGGTCAGGTCGTCGATGTTCTCAATGCCGTCGAAGGGCACGGGGTCGAAGAGGACAAGGCCTTCCAGCTCATCCTCGTATTCCTGCCGCTGCTGGGTATCGTCAAACAGCTTTGCCACGGTGCGCACACCCGCGCGCACCACGGTGACCGCGCCCACCAGCACCAGCACTGCCACCAACAGGCCAAGGGCCTGACGGGCACGGCGGCGGTGGAGCCGGGCGTGTTCTTCCGGGGTCATATAGGTTTTCATCTTGATTTTCGTCTCCTAAATTGGACTGTAGTCGGTCATACCGGGTCTTAGTATACCACGTTTTGCCCCGAAGTGCAAAATCCGGGGAGTGGATTTTTTGTGAAAGCGCGTTTTATTCCCACGTTTTCCAGACATCCGGCTGATAGCCCACGGTGGCTTTGCGGCCGTTGCGGACGATGGGCGTCTTGAAAAGCTGCTGGTTCTCGAAGAGCTTATCCTCCTTCTGCCAGTCCACGAGGGCGTCCAGCAGGGCGAGGGTCTGCTTGTCCTTGGCCGCCGGGTCCACCAGCTGTTCCCAGCCGCCCAGCGCGCGGGCGACGTTCTCGAACTCGCCGCGGCTCATCTCCTTTTCCTTCAGGTCGATCATCTGGAACCGGATGCCCCGCTCCTTGAAGTAGCGCTGGGCCTTTTTGGTATCGAAGCACTTGCTTGTGCCGAAGATCTGGATGTTCATGCGTTTGTCCTCCCAAAAGTCTCTTTTCATTGTATCATACTCCGGCCCGGTTGCATAGGGATATTTCACGGCCCCGCCGGGCAGACTAGCGGCAGACTGAAGTTTGGAGGTATGTTTTATGAAAGCATTCGTTGACCCTGACCTGTGCATCGGCTGCACCCAGTGTGCCGGTATCTGCCCGGAGGTGTTCTCCATGGAGGGCACGCTGGCCGTGGCCCAGCCCGGCGAACTCCCCGGCGAACTGGTCCCCACCGCCATCGACGCGGCCCAGAACTGCCCCGTCTCGGCGATCACGGTCTCGGAATAAGGAAAACTCCCTGAAAATTTTCAAATATCCCTCCGATCCCTGCGATTTTGTGCTATACTATAAGGTGTGAAATTATGGATCGGAGGAAAATCGCCCATGCGTTTACTGGTCATTGACGGCAACAGCATCGCCAACCGCGCCTTTTTCGGCATCAAGCTGCTGACCACCAAGGACGGCCGCTATACCAACGCCATTTTCGGCTTTCTGAATATTCTGAACTCCCTGCTCAAGGAGTGCTCCCCGGACGAGGTCGCCGTGGCGTTCGACCTCAAAGCCCCCACCTTCCGCCACAAGATGTACGACGGTTACAAGGCCACCCGCCACGGGATGCCCGACGAGCTGGCCCAGCAGATGCCGGTGCTGAAGGAGCTCCTGACCGACCTCGGCTACCGGCAGGTCACCGCCGAAGGCTGGGAGGCCGACGACATCCTCGGCACGCTGGCCGCCGCCTGTGACGCCCGGAAGGACGACTGCTTCCTTGCCACGGGAGACCGCGACAGCCTGCAGTTGGTAAGCGAGACCACCACCGTGCTGCTGGCTACCACGGCGCTGGGCCGCAGCAAGACCGTGGCCATGGATGTGGCCGCCATCGAGGAAAAGTACGGCATCCAGCCGAGGCAGCTCATCGAGGTGAAGAGCCTGATGGGCGATGCGTCCGACAACATCCCCGGCGTGCGGGGCATCGGCGAAAAGACCGCCCTCGCCCTTGTGCAGAGGTTCGGCACGCTGGAAAACGTCTACGCCAACCTCGACGACAAGATCATCAAGCCCAAGCAGCGGGAACACCTGCTGGAGTGCCGGGCCGATGCGGAACTGAGCCATCTGCTCGGCACCATCCGCACCGATGCCCCCATCGACACCGCCGAGGGGGCTTACAAGGTCGGCGAAGGGAACAAGGGCGCCGCCGTGCGGCTGATGCAGGAGCTGGAGCTCCACACCCTCATCCCCCGGTTCGGGCTGGACGGCGTAGCCCCGGAGACCGCGCCCGAAGAGGTCCCCACGCTGGAGGGCACCGTTTCCCAGCTGCCCGAAACCCCCGCCGGGCATTATCTGGTGGCCACCCGCCCCGCCGTCATGGGCCGCGCGGGCGTGAAAAATGTCGTTTTGCAGCCGGAAGCGTGGTACGCCGTGCAGGGCAGCACCGTCTACCCCCTGAACAGCGGCGAGCTGGTGCAGCTTCTGGACGCCCCCGGCGTGACGCTGGACGTCTTCGACTCCGCTCCCCTCTACGGGCTGGCCATGGCCCACGGCGGCTGGGGCAGCAGCATCGTCTGGGACGGCAAGCTGGCTGCCTACCTGCTGGACGCCTCGGCCTCCAAGTATCAGGTCACCGAGCTGCTGACCAGCTACCGCGCCAAGGCCGCCTTCACCTGTGAGGCGTGGCCCGACGCAGGCGGCCTTGCCGACCTGTTCGCCAAGATGAAGGCCGAGATCACCGCGCTGGGCGAGGACAAGCTCTACAACGAGATCGAATTCCCGCTGGCACAGGTGCTGGCCGACATGACCCGCACCGGCATCCTTGTGGACCGGCAGGGCGTCGAGGAGTTCGGGCTGCGGATGCGCACCGAGCTTTCGCAGGTGCTGGCCCGCATCCAGATGGAGACCGGCAGCACCAGCTTCAACCCCAACAGCCCCAAGCAGCTGGGCGAAATGCTCTTCGACACCATGGGCCTCCCCCACGGCAAAAAGACCCAGCGCGGCTGGTCCACCGACGCAGAAACGCTGGAAGCCCTGCGGGACTACCCGCTGGTGGAAGACATTTTGCAGTACCGCGCCTACCAAAAGCTGAATTCCACCTATGTGGAAGGGCTTTTGAAGGTCATGGGCGAGGATGACCGGGTCCACACCCGGTTCAACCAGACCGAGGCCCGGACGGGCCGCCTTTCCTCCGACAACCCCAACCTGCAGAACATCCCCATCCGCACCGAGCTGGGCAGCCAGCTCCGCGCTTACTTTGTGGCGCGGCCCGGCTGCGTGCTGGTGGACGCCGACTACAGCCAGATCGAGCTGCGCATCCTCGCCCATGTCACCGGCGACGAACACATGCAGCACGCCTTCCTCTCCGGCGAGGACATCCACCGCTCCACGGCGGCCCGGATCTACAATCTGCCGCCGGATCAGGTCTCGCCCCGCATCCGCTCCTCGGCCAAGGCCATCAACTTCGGCATCATGTACGGCAAGGGTGCCTACAGCCTTTCCAAGGACATCGGCGTGTCGGTGAAAGAGGCCGACGCCTTCCTCAAGAGCTATCTGGCCGCTTTTCCCAAGGTGAGCGGCTATATGGACAAGACCATCGCCGACGCGCGGGCCTGCGGCTACGTTTCCACCCTGTTCGGACGCCGCCGCGCCCTGCCGGAGCTGACCAGCACCAACCACAACATCCGGGCCAGCGGCGAGCGGATGGCCCGCAACACCCCCATCCAAGGCACCGCAGCGGATGTCATCAAGCTGGCCATGGTGCGGGTCTGGCGGCGGCTGCGGGACGAAAAAATGGAGAGCCGTCTCATCCTGACCGTCCACGATGAGCTGATCGTGGAGGCACCGGAAGCGGAGGCCGAAAAGGCCGCCGCCATCCTGCGGGAAGAGATGGAAGGCTGTGTGCAGTACGCCGTGCCCCTGAGCACCGACGTCCACATCGGCAAAAACTGGCTGGAGGCCCACTGAATCATGATCGTATTAGGAATCGAATCCACCTGCGACGAGACCGCCGCAGCCCTTGTGGAGGACGGACGGAAGCTGCTGAGCAACGTCATCTCCACCAGCGTGAAGGAACAGGCGCTGTACGGCGGCGTCGTGCCGGAGATCGCCAGCCGCCGCCACTGCGAGTTCATCAGCGCCACCGTGAAAAAGGCCCTGCTGGACGCGGGCAAGACCATCGACGACGTGGATGCCGTGGCCGTGACCTTTGCGCCCGGCCTCATCGGGGCCGTTCTGGTGGGGGTGAACTTCGCCAAGGGGCTGGCCTATTCGGCCGGCAAGCCGCTGGTGCCCGTGCACCATCTGCGGGGCCACATCGCCGCCCTCTACCTGACCCACCCGGAGCTGAAGCCGCCCTTCCTCTGCCTTGTGGCCTCCGGCGGCCACAGTCACATCGTGGAAGTGCAGGACTACACCCACTACCACATCCTCGGCCACACCGTCGATGATGCGGCGGGCGAGGCCTTTGACAAGGTGGCCCGGACGCTGGGCCTCCCCTACCCCGGCGGGCCCAGCGTGGCCAACGCCGCCAAGACCGGCAACCCCAAGGCCTACCGTCTGCCGGTGCCCCACGTAGAGGGCAAGTACAACGTCAGCTTCTCCGGCCTGAAGACCGCCGTGCTGAACGAAGTGAATCAGGCCCAGATGAAGGGCACGGAAGTCAACGTGCCCGACCTCGCGGCCAGCTTCCAAGAGCGGATCGCGGGCATCCTTGCCGAAAAGCTGCTCCTCGCCGCCGCCGACACCGGGGCGAAGCAGGTCTGCCTTGCGGGCGGCGTAGCCGCCAACGGCCGTCTGCGCCAGCTGGTCAACGATGGGGCCCAGAAGCTTGGGGCCAAGGTCTACTTACCGGAGCTGAAGTTCTGCGGCGACAACGGCGCCATGATCGCAGCCCAAGGCTACTACCAGTACATCGCCGGCCACACCGCCGGGCTGGAGCTGAACGGTCTGCCCACCCTGCCCATCGACTACGAATAAGAAAGAGAGCAAGAGGTCTGCGCCACGCGCAGACCTCTTGCTTTTTCCTGTTCCACTTTAGTATTTGAAATAGAACCGGACCTCGCCGATCTTCTTTTTCCGCAGCAGGAAGGCCGCCGGGATGAGGTAGACCAGCACCGACGAGAGCATCGTGATGTCGTAGCCGCTGACGCTTTCGGCCACCGTCTCGGTGCCGTAGAGCCCGCCCATCAGCATGGACAGAATGTCCATCCCGCCGTGGAGGAAGACCGTGACCCAGAGGTTGCCGGTGCGGAAATAGATGGCCCCATACAGCACGCCCAGCGATGTGGCGAAGACGCACTGCATCAGCACCCCCAGCGGGGCGCTGGTGAACAGGTTGGTCAGGTGGGCGCAGCCGAACAGCACGCCGGACAGCAGACACGCCTTCCAGATGCCGCCCCGGCTGGTGCCGAAGTGCTCCAGCAGCGTTTCCGCGACCACGCCCCGAAACAGAAACTCCTCCGCGACGCCCACCAGCATCATGTTGGCGAAAAAGCTCAGGATGCGCCACAGCGGCAGCAGGGTGCCGTCCGCCGCGAGGCCGAACAAGAGCTTCACGTACAGGTTATAGGCCAGCAGCGCCGCCGGGTACATGCCCACCAGCAGCCCATTGAAAAAGCCGCAGCCCCGCCGCGTCAGCAATTGCGCCTTGCCCGTGCGCCGCAGCAGCACCACTGCCACGCCGATGCCCACCAGCTCCTGAATGCAGCCCAGCAGGTAATCATCCGCATAGGCAAAGTTGAAATGGAACAGGAGCAGGGCGATCACCACAAGATACGATGAAACGAACAGGCTCCCCAGAAACACTGCCTCCGCCCCGATACAGTAGAGGAGCGGATGGTTCTTGCGCAGACGTTTGAGCATGGCGATTTCCTCCGTTGCTGAAATGTTGCTCTTATTGTAACATATTGAGAGGAATTGTTCAAATAAAACGATGCAGCGCCGGCTCGGAGCCCACGAAAAAAACTTCGAAAAAAGTGTTGACAAGAGGGGTGTTTGATAGTATAATATCCCTTGTCAGCGGCGCTTACCGCTCCTGACAAAACCGAATATTGGGGATTTGCATAGTGGTAGTGCGGTAGACTCTGACTCTACTTGTGGGAGTTCGATTCTCTCATCCCCAACCAGACCGCAGCCGAAAAGCTGCGGTATTTTCGGGGCATAGCGCAGTTGGTAGCGCGCTTCGTTCGGGACGAAGAGGCCGTGGGTTCAAATCCCGCTGCTCCGACCAAAATCGCACGTCGATCCGTTGAGGATTGACGTGCTTTTTTCTTTTTTCCGCAGCCATCCTGCCGCGTTTTCGCCCGTTCATGCGTTGAGCTTTTTTGGTGGGCGCGGGTGGATTGCGCGAGCCGCGCTTATGATAAGGAATCCGGGTTGCGGCTCCCAGCGTCTGCTTCTCTGCCGCTCGCATCCTGCTGGCCGCGGCCCCAGCCTCGCCTCCCTGTTTCCGCCACAGGCGGCGGTCGGCTCCGCTGCTGTTCGAATCCACCCTCGTGGGTGTGACTTAAGATGCCGGGCAAAACAAAAAACCAGCGTATTTTCTACGCTGGATTTTTTGGTGGGCGCGGGTGGATTGCGCAAGCCGCGCATCTAAAAAAGCCCCGCAGGGGCTTTTTTCCCCGCCGGACTATTCGGCGGGTCGATGCTGTTCGAATCCACCCGCAAAGCACGTTCAAAAAGAGCATAAAACAAAAAGCTCAGCGCACGTTTATGCGTTGAGCTTTTTTGGTGGGCGCGGGTGGATTCGAACCACCGAAGCTGAAAAGCAGCAGATTTACAGTCTGTCCCCATTGGCCACTCGGGAACACGCCCAGATTCACTTTTACGCGGCCATCGCTGACCGCCTGTATATCTTACCATCGAATCTGAAATTTGTCAACCATTTTTTGCAAAAAAATCTTGACATCTTTTGTCAGCCGGTGTATACTACAACCAATGATTGTGGTTCAGACGCACAAATTAAAACAGAAAGGAGACTATTCTTTATGACGACTGACCGCGAAGCATTTCTCGCATCGTTCAAGGAGTATCTTGCCACCACCCCGGCTGTGGAACTGCTGAACGACTACACCTATTTGTTGATATACATCAATCACGACCCCTACGATGAGCAGGAACGGTACCAGTACCTTGTGGATGCCGTTTCTACCGTAGGCACGAAGTTTTCTCAGGTCGATACATGGCGTGCCGGGTGCGCCAAGCGCCAGCGTGAGGACGACAACGCCTTTTGGGAATCCGCAATGGCATGGCACGACCACCACTACGCCAAGGCCCCGGAGCCCTACTGCCTGAGCGATGTGCCCTGCGAGGAGACCGAATGGCTGGTGCCGGATGTCCTGCCGCGGGGCGAGATCTCCCTGCTGGGTGCCGACGGCGGCACCGGCAAGGGCATCTGGCAAGCCCAGCTCATCGCCTACGTCACCGCCGGGCAGACCAGCGGCTTCTTCCCCGAACCGCCCGCCCAGACCGGCCGGGTGCTCATCCTTGCGGGCGAGGACGACCCCGGCAAGGTGCTCAAGGGCCGCATCGCCGCCGCCGGAGCCGACATGTCCAAGGTGATGGTCGTCAGTGCCGACGACTACTACCTGCGCACCGGCCACCAGCTCTGCATCGGAGACGACGACATCACCACCTTTGTGGCGAAGATCAACCCCATCCTGTTGATCTTAGACCCGCTGCAAAGCTTTCTGCCCCCCGACGTGGAGATGGCCAGCCGCAACCAGATGCGCGGCGCCGTGCTGCCCCTGAAGAGCCTGAGCACCAAGTACCACCTCGCCACCCTCATCTCCATGCACACCAACAAGCGGCCGGGCGTTTCGGGCCGTGGCCGCCTCGCCGACAGCTCGGACCTATGGGACATTGCCCGCAGCGTGCTGATGATGGGCCGCTGCAAGAACAGCACCGAGGGCCAGATCTACCTCAGCCACGAGAAGAGCAGCTACTCCAAGCCCGCCCAGACCGTGCTGATGCACATCGAGGACGTGACCGTAAACGGCGTGCCCACCGCGCGGGCCATCTTCGACGGCTCCACCGACAAGAAGGACGCGGACTTCATGGAGGAGCGCCGCCTCCGCCTTGCCCAGACCAAGGACGACACCACCGCCGCCATCCTCAACGCGCTGGCCGAGAGCCGCCTTGGCAGCATGGCCAGCAGCGAGCTGCGCGCCGCTGTCACCAAGGAGGTCGGGTGCAGCGAGCGCACCTATGACCGTTCCTATGCAGACCTTGTCAAATCCGGGCGCATTACCAAAAAGACGATCCGCCAGCGGGACGGAAAGAACAAGTGGTATTCCTACCTCGACTGCGGAGAATCTGATGGCGAAGTTCAAAAATAATAATTTACCTACGTTCTATCTTTGATCTCTGCCAACTTGGCGAACTTGCTTTGCTTGGCGAAGTTCCAACTCCGCCAGCCTTTTCGAATTCCGTCACCTTGGCAAAGTTCGATTTTTAGCGATACATCGTCGCTCTTTTCGATGTCCGCCACCAAACCAGCTTGCAGTAGAGATGCAAAAGGCCCCAGAGCGGTGAAGCTCTGGGGCCTTTTTTCGTGGAGCTAGTGACAGGAAACGACATTCCAGCACAGCTCCTTTCACTCTATCAGGCTGCACAGTCCGGGTAGTTCACCACAGTAATCTCCGCCACAGCCTTTTCAACGGTCTGCAAGATGCGTTCTATCTTCTCCACCGTAGCAGCAGACAGAACCACCTCGCCGCATTGTTCACACTTCATGCAGGGAACATTTTTGATAACGACAAGGCAGTTTTTCAGTTGTACCGTGTGAATGGTGGTGCTGGGCTTCATTTCGCCTTTGCAGAAAAAGCAAGTCATGTTCATTCCCCTTTCTTCTTTCGCTCTGTATAGGTAGCGTTCCAGTGGTCGAGATCGGGCCAGTATGCTGTAATAATCCACAGCGCATCCTCGTGGATACCGCACACCACATGGAGCCAGCGTCCAGCCAGATTCACGCCCAGTACAAGGCAGGAAGGACAGCGGTAGTCCTCTGGCCTGTATTCTATGATCTTCCCGCTCTGGATGGCTTGCCGAATGTCTGCCAGCAGGATACCGCGCTCATATAAGCGAGCCTGTGAGTGCGCCGTCAAGAAGATTTGCCCGCTACTGGCTAGTGTGCGCAGATTCTCTATTGTCAATTCCATCAGGCGGTTTCCTCTTCATCTGGTTCAGAAAGAATCTTTTTGAAAAGTTCTTCTGCCGTTCCACTGAAATGTTCCCCGCCACCGTTATCCAGTTCTTCAAAGGCTTCCAGAGTGTCAGCGTTAGGCACTTCATCTGGTACAGACTCCAACAGAATATCCAGACAATACCGCTGAACGCTCTTGCCAGCGTCCGCAGCAGCCTTGCGAATCCTTGCCCCATCCTCTTTGGATGGGCGGAGCATGATATTGTCCTGCCTACGATTATAGGCTGTATTTGATCTCTTCTTCGCTTCACTGATCGGCATGGTATCACCTCTTTAAGATGATTATACCACAGGATCAATGGCACGTCAACGTGTATATTTTGAACAGCAAAGGCACGTTAACATTGTGCAGTTTGCAGCGCATACAAAAGCAAAAATCCCACGATACACGCCGCCATTCTAGCGGTATATCGCAGGATTTTTCTTGGAGCTAGTGACAGGAGTTGAACCTGCAACCCACTGATTACAAATCAGTTGCGCTGCCATTGCGCCACACTAGCACACGTTACCTGAATAGTATACCACTGGCGGGCGGGTTTGGCAAGGCTGATTTTCGGGTTTTGGGCCGGGCGGCAAAACAAAAGCCCTCCGGCAGGGGCCGAAGGGCGCAGAGCGTTATTGGTCTGCCAGTGCCGCTTGGATCTTCGCGAAGTCCTCCAGCGTGAGGGCTTCGGGGCGGATGCGGGCGTCGAAACCCGCAGCCTCGATGGCGGCGATGACGCCCTCCTTGGGGCGGGAAAGGCCGCTGGCGATGGCGTTGGCGGCGGTCTTCCGGCGCTGGCCGAAGGCGGCGCGGATGAGGGCAAAATAGCCCTCCTCATCGGCCACCTCCACGGCGGGGGTGGGGCGGATGTCCATCCGAACCACGGCGCTGGTCACCTTGGGGGCCGGGTAGAAGCTGCCCGGCGCGGCGGTGAACATCATCTTCGACTGGGCGTAGTAGCTCACCGCACAGCTGATGGCGCTGGAAGCGCGGGTGCCGGGGGCTGCGGCCAGCCGGTCGGCGGCCTCTTTCTGGACCATGACGGTCAGGCTCTCCACCGGGAGACGGTCGCCCAGCAGCTTCATGACGATGGGGCTGGTGATGTAATAGGGCAGGTTCGCGCAGACGGCCACCGGCATTCCGGGGAACTCCTCGGCGATGAGGGCCTTCAGGTCCACCTTGAGCACGTCGTTCATGACCAGCTTAAAGTTGTCCACGCCAGCCATTGTCTCAGCCAGCAGGGGCGGCAGCCGCTCGTCCACCTCGATGGAGACCACCTTGGCCGCGCGCTTGGCCAGCTCGCGGGTCAGCACGCCGATGCCGGGGCCGATCTCGATGACGCCGTAGCGCTTGTCCACCCGGCTGGCGTCCACGATCTTGATGGGCAGACCGGGGTTGATGATGAAGTTCTGGCCGAAGCCCTTCGACAGCGCGAAATCGTACTTTTCGCACAGCGCACGGACATAGGACAGGTCGGTGAGTTCTGGCATAGGGGCTCCTTTGTTGTCATTTAAGCTTCGTCTTTGTACAACCTCTCAGGCCGCCTAACGGCGTCCAGCTCCCCTAGTAGGGGAGCCCTTGGCATCGCGGTGCAGTTTGTGCTCCTTGCGGCAGCAGCATGGCACACCACGAGAGCGAAGCACAGCGGCACGCCAGAGGCTCCCCTACTAGGGGAGCTGTCTGCGAAGCAGACTGAGAGGTTGTACGGAAGGCACGCCTTCCCTTTGCAAGCAGCATCTGCCGGTTTGCAATTTGAGAGGTTGTGCAGAGGGTAACCTCCCAGTTATTCCCCCGCTCCCTCGCTGCTGGCGGCGGGTTCGCTCCCACTGGCGGCTTCCCCTGCCGCTTCGCTCTCTGCCTCACCTTCGGCGGGTGCGGCGGGTGCGGCGGCGGCGCTGTCAGCGGCGCTGTCGGCGGTGCTGTCGGCTTCATTGACGCCGGAGACGGTGGTGGTGCCGGTCATCTGCTGGGCGGTGGCCACGGCGCGCTGGATCTGGGGGTCGGTGGAGGTGGTGTAGTCGTAGTAGGCGGTCTGCTCGTCGGCGGTCAGGGGACGATCCACATCCACGGTCAGGCCGGTGCCGTCAAAGGACGAGCCGTCGCCGCAGAGCAGCTTTGCCACGGTGACCACCACGGCGCTGCCGTCGGACAGGCGCTGGGGGCTGCTCTGGATGGTGCCCTTGCCCATGGTGGTGGTGCCCACAAGGCGGGCGCCGCTCATGGTGCGGAGACTGCTGGCGAAAAGCTCCGCCGCGCTGGCGGTATTGCCGTTGACGAGGCAGACCAGCGGCTGCGTGATGATGCTGTCGCCGGTGCTGGAACCCAGCGCGGTGCGGTTGCCGTTCTTGTCCTCGGCGTAGGCCACGGTGCCTTCGGGCACGATGAGGTCGATGCAGCTGATGGCGTCGTCGAGGATGCCGCCGCCGTTGTCCCGCAGGTCAAACACGAAGCTGACCGCGCCGCCCGCATTCAGGCTGCGCAGGGCGTAGTCCAGCTCACTGGGGGTGGAGCCGTCGAACTGGCGGATCCGGATGTAGCCCACGTTGTCTTGGAGCATCTCATAATCCACGGTGGTGGTATTATAGCCGGAATGGGTCAGGTCGGCGGTGTGCTCGGTGGCCTCCCTGTCCAGCCACGTGACGTTCACGGTGGTGCCGCTCTCGCCCCGGAGCTTGGTCTGGACGGCTTCCACGCCGGTCAGGTTCTTGATGTCGGTGCCGTCCACGGCGGTGAGGTAATCCCCCACGGTGATGCCCGCCTCATGGGCCGGGGAGCCATCGTAGACCTTGGTCACCTTGGCGTAGCCGGACTGGTCGATGGCCAGCTCCACGCCGATGCCCATGAGGGTGCCGTTCTGGGTGTTCATCAGGTCTGTATAACCTTGGGCGGTATAATACCGGGCGTATTTATCGCCGGTGCCCAGCAGGTAGCCCGCCGTCAGGCGGTCATACAGAGTCGTTTCGTCGATGGTATAATAATCGTTGCTGCGGACGTAGCGGTCCACCTCCGCGATCTTATTGTACATGCTCTCCTTTTCCTTCACGCTGGAAACGGTGCTGTCGAACAGGCGCATCGCCACCAGCATGGTGATGGAGAAGGTCACGGTCATGGCAAGGATGACGATGCTGACCGCCATGCCAACGGATATCTTGCGATTCATAGTTGCTTTTCCCTCCCGCTCAGACCAGCAGCATCATGACCAAGCTGCCCAGCAGGGACAGGCCGAACACACATGCCAAGATCAGGCAGCCCACGCGCAGGATGCGCTTGCGTTTTTTATCGTTCATCGTCCGAACGACCTCCTTTGATACAGACAGGAATTATTTCATAGGAATATAACCTCTGGGATTCACGGCATTGGCCTTGGAACCGCCCTTCCAGACTTCGAGGTGGAGGTGGTTGCCGGTGGAGTTGCCGGTGGAACCCACGTAGCCGATGAGTTCGCCCTGCTGGACATACTTGCCCGCCGAGGTAGCCACCGACCTCATATGGCCGTACAGGGTGCTGTACTGCTGGCCATCGGACATTTTGCCGTGGTAGATGATGACATAGTTGCCGTAGCCGCCGCTGGACCAGCCCGCCACCTGCACATAGCCGCTGGCGGCTGCGTAGATGGGGGTGCCCCCCGGAGCGGCGAAGTCCGTGCCCGCGTGGAGCTTGTTCACGCCGGAGACCGGGTTCTTGCGCCAGCCGTACTCGCTGGAGATGCGGGTATAGCTCTTGAGGGGGCAGATAAAGCCGGTGAAGCTCAGCTGCGGCTTGGAGGAGGCCGCGGCTGCGATGAGCTTCTGGACCTCTTTCTTGACGGCCTCATAGTTCATCTCGTCCGACTCGATGGCGGCTTGGGCGTCCTTCTGGGCCTTCTGGGCCTCGGCGGCGCTCAGCTTGGCCGCAGCCACGCTGGAGTTCAGCTCGCTCTGCTTGGCGGTCATCTGGGCGTTCTGGCTGTCCAGCTCGCTCTTCTTGCTCTGCAGCTCCGCCCGCTGGCTGTTCAACTGGGTCTTCTGCTCTTCGAGCTGAGCCTTGTCGTTTTCCAGCGCCTCTTTGGCGTTGCGCATATTGGTCAGGATCTCGGTATCCTTCACCGAGATGTCCTGCAGGGCTTGGTTGAAGGTGAGCAGCTCATACAGGTTCGTCACCGAGGAGAGCATGGCGACGCTGCCGCCCTCCCGCAGCTCCTGCATGGCGGCCATGTGTCCCTTGAAGGCCGTCCACTGGGTGTCGATCTCCCCCTGCTTGGCGGTGATCTCCTGCTTCTTGGCGGTGATCTCCTGTTCCTTGGCGGCGATCTCCTGTTCCTTGACGCCGATGCTGTTCTGCACCACGGCGATCTGGCTCTTGAGCACACCGATCTGGCTCTGGACCACCGTGACCTTCTCCTTCAGCTCGGATTCGAGGGCCTTGGCGGCCTGTTCCTTCTTTTTCGCGTCGGACAGTTCTTTTTTATGCTGTTCGATGGACTGGCTCAGCTTATTCAGCTTATTTTGGAGGCTGGACATGCTGGTGGCCGCCGTGGCCGGGTAGACCGAGACGCTCAGCAGCAGACAGGCCGCTGCCAGAAAGAGGCTGGCCGCCCGCATGGCCCGGTTGTGATGCCGGGAGGGCTTGGCGTGTTCGGGGCGGTGGTAGAGCCGGAAACCGGCGGAATGGCGTGCTTTCATGCTCTGTTCCCCTCCCTTACACGTTCAGATGCTTGCGGATGGAGAAGGTGCTGCCCAGCGCACCGACCAGTGCGCCGCCCGCCAGACTGTAGGTCAGGATGGTGGGCCAGACGTTCTCCACCGGCACAAGGGCTGCGCCCATGAGCATCTCCCACAGGCTGCCGAAGGCGCTGGATGCTTCCACGATATAATAGTAGCCGCCGATGCCCGCTGCCGAGGTGATGGCACCGGAGATCAGGCCCATGGTCAGGCCCTCCATGAAGAAGGGCAGGGTGACCATGGCGTTGGTGGCACCGACGTACTTCATGATCTCGATCTCCCGCCGCCGCGCAAAGACGCTGAGGCGGATGGTGCTGCCCACCGTGATGATGCTGACGATCATCAGCACCGCGATGATGGCCTGTCCGCCCTTGGTGACGACCTTCTGGATCTCCACGAAGGTGTTGGTCATCTCCACCGGCGCGGACACGCTGTATACGCCGGGGATGGTCTGGAACTGCTGGCTGATGGCGGACATCTGGCTCAGGTCGCTCAGGGAGACCCGGTAGTTGGCTTTGAAGGGGTTGTCGTTCTCAAACTCGTCCAGCAGGGACGCATAGTCGGACAGGAAGCCCCGGTAGGCGTTCAGGGTGTCCTCCTTGGACATGTACTGCACGCTGCTGACGCCGGGGGTGGCGGTGATCCGCTCCCCCACCGAAGCGGTGGTGGCGTCGTCGGCCTCCGGGTCCACGAAGACGACCATCTCGTTCTGCTGGCCCAGATAGTTGACCATGCTGTCCACGTTGACCTCAGCCAGCGTGGCGAAGGTGTTCAGCGTCATGCAGACGCTCAGGGAGGCGATGCACGCAATGGTCATGGCCCAGTGTTTGCCAAGGTTGCGCACGCCGCGGCGGGTCAGGAACCCAAAGGTGGAAAGTTTCATACCAACGCCTCCTCTCCCTCTGCGGCGGGTTTGAGCGTGATCTCGCCGGTGGTGTCCAGCCCGGTCAGGGGCAGGTCAAGGTCGGCCCTGCCGTCGGCGGGGATGTCGGAAACGATCTGGCCGCCCTTCAGCGTCACCACCCGGCGGTGGAACCGGTGGACCAGCTCGTGTTCGTGGGTGACCACCAGCACGGTGATGCCCATATCGCTCACCCGCTCCAGCAGCTCCATCATCTCAAGGCTCAGCTCCGGGTCGATGTTGCCGGTGGGCTCGTCCGCGATGACCAGCTTGGGGGCATGGGCCAGCGCACGGGCCACGGCCACGCGCTGCTGCTCGCCGCCGGAGAGGAACTCCGGGTAGACGTTGGCCTTGTCCTCCAAGTGGACCAGCTCCAGCATGTAGGGCACGCGCTCCTTGATCTGCTTACGGCCGATGTTGGTGACGTGCATCGCAAACGCGATGTTCTCGTAAACGGTCATGGTGGGGATGAGCCGGAAATCCTGAAAAATAATGCCCATCTGGCGGCGCAGGTAGGGGATCTTGTGGCGGCGGAGCTTGGCCACGTCCTTGCCGTCCACAAGGACTTGGCCGCTGGTAGCCCGCTCCTCCCGCAGGATCAGCTTGAGCAGCGTAGATTTGCCCGCGCCGCTGTGGCCCAGCAAAAATACGAACTCGCCGTCGTCCACATGGAAGTTGATGTCTTCCAGCGCGGGCTTCTCGCCGTGCTTGTATTGCTTCGTAACGTGTTCAAAGTCGATCATGAGTATTGCTCCCGAACTATATTTTTTTCAGCTTTTCATCTTTGAATGGAGCCTTGCGTTTCAAGAGGTAGGTCTCGTCTCTGTACAACCTCTCAGCTTCGCTCCGCTCAGCAGCTCCCCTAGTAGGGGAGCCTCTGGCGTGCCGCTGCGCTTCGTTTCCGTGGTGTGCCATGCTGCTGCCGTAAGGAGCACAAACTGCATCGTGATGCCAAGGGCTCCCCTACTAGGGGAGCTGTCTGCGAAGCAGACTGAGAGGTTGTACGGAAGGCACGCCTTCCCTTTGCAAGCAGCATCTGCCGGTTTGCAATTTGAGAGGTTGTACGAAGGCCCCCCACCCACAAAAAAACCGGCCAGCATCGGTTTCGAGCGGCCGGTTGGGTGCGCCGGCGGGGGATGCCGCGCAGCGTGTGCATCAATATTTGGCCGGGTTGTTGGACAGGTACTTCTTGACCATCAAGGCTACCTTGAAGACGATCGCGTCGTCGAACTCACGCAGATCCAGACCGGTCAGCTTTTTGATCTTTTCCAGACGATACACCAGCGTGTTGCGGTGGACGAACAGGCCGCGGCTGGTCTCGGAGACGTTCAGGTTGTTCTCGAAGAAGCGCTGAATGGTGAAGAGCGTCTCCTGATCGAGGCTCTCGATGCTGCCCTGCTTGAACACCTCCCGCAGGAACATCTCGCAGACGGTGGTGGGCAGCTGGTAGATCAGGCGGGCGATGCCGAGGTTGTCGTAGCGGATGATCTGCTTCTCGGTATCGAAGACCTTGCTCACCTCCATGGCGATCTGGGCTTCCTTAAAGGAGGTGGCCAGATCTTTCACGTTGGAGATGGGGGTGCCGATGCCCACCACTGCCTTGATGTAGTGCTCGCCGGAGAGGGTGTCCACGATGCTGGCAGCCAGCTTCTCCATGTCGGTGCGGTCGATGCCCTTGCGGATCTCCTTGACCAGCACGGTGTCTGTCTCGCTGATGTTGAAGACGAAGTCCTTCTGCTTGTCGGGGAAGAGGCTGCTGACCACATCGTAAGCGGAGATGTCGCCGCCGCTGGTCACCCGCACGATGAACACCACGCGGGACACGTCGGTGGCGAAGTGCAGCTCACGGGCCTTGGCATAGATGTCGCCGGGCAGGATGTTATCCAGCACCACGTTCTTGATGAAGTTGGATTTGTCGAACTTCTCGTCGTGGTACTGCTTGATGCTCTGCAAACTGATGGACAGCACCGCCGCGAACTGGCCGGCGGTCTCGTCGGCACCCTCCACGAAAACGGCGTAGTCGTTGTGCTTTGCGCTGGAGAACTGCTGGTAGGTGTAGCCATCGCGCACGAAGCGGTCGCCCGCTGTCAGGCGCTCGGCCATAAAACCTTCACGCACTTCACCGATCAGATTCAGCTCCGAGCAGGAGATCACAGCGCCGGTCTCATCCACCACGCCCACCACACGGTCGATGGCGTCTTTCATCTGGTAGATCACGCTCTGGAATACTCTATTGGCCATAAATGGATACCCCTTTTCTCTTTTGTGCAAGCCGCAGGGGCGAGATTGTCATTTTTACACAATTTCGCCGCATTACATTTTCTATTTTACACAAAAGAATTTACTTTTGCAACATATTTCACCAAAAAATTTTTATCTTTCTTGTTGAAATTATCTTTCGGGGCCTCAAATCGGCCGAAAAAGCACCTTTTTGCGTGGTTCTTACCTGTATTCTACCGGGAAAATGTGACGGTTTTTTGAAATCGTGGTGAAAAGCCGACCCTTTCATCCGGTAATTTTTGCCACTTCAGCGTCCGAAAGCTCCCGCCATTGCCCCGGTGCCAGCGCCGGGTCGAGGGCAAGGCCGCCGATGGCGTCCCGGTGGAGCTTGTTCACCCCCGCGCCGTAGACGCCGAACATCCGCTTGATCTGGTGGTAGACCCCCTGCTTGAGCAGCACCCGCACGGTGCATTTGTCCGCGCTCACCGGCTCCACCACCGCCGGGGAGAGGGCGGTGCCGTCCGCCAGCGTCACACCCGCGGCAAAGCCTTCCACCATCTCGTCGGTCAGCGGCGTGTCGATCTCCACCGTGTAGGTCTTGGAGACATGGCGCTTCGGGGCCAAAATGTCGTGGGCAAAGCCCCCGTCGTCCGTCAGCAGCACGAAGCCGGTGCTGGTCTTGTCCAGCCGACCCGCCGGGAACAGCTCCCGCCGGGGGTAGGCGTCCCCCACAAGGTCCACCACCGTGGTATCCCGCTTGTCTGTGGATGCGCTGACCACCCCTTCGGGCTTGTTCAGCATCAGGTAGACGAATCTCTGGTAGCGCAGCGCCCGGCCCTCCACGGCCACCGCGTCGCCCTCCTTCACCTGCACGTCGCCCTTTTTGCAGACTGCCCCGTTCACCGTCACCTTCCCCTTCGCTAACAGCGTCTTCGCCTCGCTCCGGGTGCATTGGGCTGTTTCGGATAGGTATTTGTCTAGGCGCATAGGTTGATCTCCTTTTTCTATGGATACGCTCACCTTCGTACAACCTCTCAGTCTCACTTCGTTCGACAGCTCCCCTAGTAGGGGAGCCCTTGGCATCGCGGTGCAGTTTGTGCTCCTTACGGCAGCAGCATGGCACACCACGAGAACGAAGCACGGCGGAACGCCAGAGGCTCCCCTACTAGGGGAGCTGGCACGGCGCAGCCGTGACTGAGAGGTTGTACAGAGACGAAGCCCCGCCCCCACTGACCGCTGCCAACGAGGACGGGACCTGTACGATTTTATAGGGGAATTACACGCTCAAGCTTGCATGCTGCTCCACGGCATCGGGGTTGGCATCAAAGATGGGCTTGAGGATGTGGGCGATGAACTCCTCGACCTGCTGGGGAGCGCGGCCCACGAAGTTTTCGGGCACAAGGCCCGCCACGATCTCTTCCTTGGTCAGGCCGAAAGCCGGGTCGGCGGCGATGCGGTCCACCATATCGTTGGGCAGACCCTCTTCCTTGACCTGCTTGCCCGCCGCAATGGCGTGCTGGCGCAGACGCTCGTGGAGTTCCTGCCGGTTGCCGCCCTTCTCCACGGCCTGCATCATGATGTTCTCGCTGGCCATGAAGGGCAGCTCGGCCATCAGGCGGCTGCGGATGACCTTGGGGTAGACCACGATGCCGTCGGTGACGTTGAGCATGATGTTCAGGATGGCGTCCGCCGCGAGGAAGCCCTCCGCCATGGCGACGCGCTTGTTGGCGCTGTCGTCCAGCGTGCGTTCGAACCACTGGGTGCCGGTGGTGAAGCTGGGGTTCAGCACATCCACCATCAGGTAGCGGGCGAGGGCGCAGATGCGCTCGCACCGCATGGGGTTGCGCTTATAGGGCATGGCGGAGGAGCCGATCTGGTTTTTCTCAAAGGGCTCTTCCATCTCCTTGAAGTTGGCCAGCAGACGCAGGTCGGTGGCGAACTTCATGCAGCTCTGGGCGATGCCCGCCAGCGCGTTGAGGATGAAAGAATCCACCTTGCGGCTGTAGGTCTGGCCGGACACGGGGATGACGGCTTCGGGGTCGAAGCCCATCTCCGATGCAATGGACGCATCCACGGCGCGGATCTTGTCCGCATCGCCCTTGAACAGCTCCATAAAGGAGGCCTGTGTGCCGGTGGTGCCCTTGACGCCGCGGAGCTGCAGCGTCGCGAGACGGTGGTCGATCTCGGCAAGGTCCATCACCAGCTCGTTGGCCCACAGGGTCGCGCGCTTGCCCACGGTGGTGGGCTGGGCGGGCTGGCAGTGGGTGTAAGCCATGCAGGGCATATCTTTGTACTCCTCGGCGAAGCGGGCCAGCTTTGCCAGCACGCCGATCAGCTTTTTGCGGATGAGCTCCAGCCCCTGCCGCATCACGATGATGTCGGTGTTGTCGCCCACGTAGCAGCTGGTAGCACCCAGATGGATGATGCCGGCGGCCTTGGGGCACTGCTGGCCGTAGGCGTAGACGTGGCTCATCACGTCGTGGCGCACCAGCTTTTCGCGGGCGATGGCCACATCGTAGTTGATGTCCTCCACGTGGGCTTCCAGCTCTGCCACCATTTCGGGGGTGATGTTGGTCAGGCCCTGCTTCATCTCCGCGCGGGCCAGCGCCACCCACAGGCGGCGCCACGTGCGGAACTTGTTGTCGTCCGAGAAGATGTACTGCATCTCGTCGGAGGAATAGCGGGTCGAAAACGGGCTGATATAGCGGTCATGCTGAGACATTTAAGGTTTCCTCCTGAAATCACTCCCCCAGTCGCCTCCGGCGACAGCCCCCTCACAGAGGGGGCCTTAAGCCTCCCTCCCTGAGGGAGGTGGCACGGCGTCAGCCGTGACGGAAGGAGTTTTCTTATATCATACCATCAAATCTTGAAATAGTCTACGCCGCCTTCAAAGATCGGCTGATATTTATCGCCGGTGACGTTCTTGTACAGGTACTCCCCGCTGCGCTCGGAGTGGCCCATCTTGCCGAAGACACGGCCGTCGGGGCTGGTGATGCCCTCGATGGCCAGCAGCGAGCCGTTGGGGTTGTAGCTCTGGTCCATGGTGGGCTGACCGTCCAGATCAACGTACTGGGTGGCGACCTGTCCGTTCTTCACCAGCTCGTCCAGCACATTCTGCGGGGCCACGAAACGGCCCTCGCCGTGGCTGATGGCCACGGTGTGCTCGTCGCCCACCGCGCACTTGGACAGCCACGGGCTGCCGGTGGAGGCGATGCGGGTGCGCACCAGCATACTCTGGTGGCGGCCGATGGTGTTGAAGGTCAGGGTCGGGTCATAGGCCGTGATGGGGCGGATATCGCCGTAGGGCACCAGACCCAGCTTGATCAGGGCCTGGAAGCCGTTGCAGATGCCCAGCATCAGGCCGTCGCGCTGCTGCAGCAGACGGCGCACTGCCTCGGTGACCGCCGGGCTGCGGAAGAAGGAGGCGATGAACTTGGCGCTGCCGTCCGGCTCGTCGCCGCCGGAGAAGCCGCCGGGCAGCATGACGATCTGGCTCTTCCCAATGGCCTTCACCAGTGCCTCGCAGCTGGCGGTAACGTCCGCCGGGGTCAGGTTGCGGATGACCAGAATCTCAGGGTCTGCACCGGCCCGTGCAAAGGCCTTGGCGGTGTCGTACTCGCAGTTGGTGCCGGGGAAGACCGGGATGATGACCTTCGGCTTTGCGATGCCGATCTTGGGCGCAGCTGCGGGAGCCGCCAGCTTGCCGTCGATGGGTTCTACGTTGGCCCCGGCCTTGCGGTAGGGGTACACCGGCTCCAGCTTGGCTTCCCAGATCTCCTGCAGCTCGGCCATATCCATCTTCTCACCGCAGCACTCGAAGGTGTACTCCTTGGTGGTCTCGCCCAGCAGCTCACCGGCGGGCGAATCGGAGACCATTTCCAGCACGATGGAACCGTACATGGGCTCGAACATCTCGGCGGTGGACTTGTCGGCCATCATCTTGAAGCCGATGCGGTTGCCCAGACCCATCTTGAACAGGGCCTCGGCCAAGCCGCCGTAGCCCACGGAACAGGCCGCCGCCACCATGCCCTCTTCGACCATCTGCTCGACCATCTTGTAGTTGGCCTTCAGGGAGAAGAAGTTGGGGCAGCCGGTCTCCGGGTCCAGAATGGGCCGGATAAGCACGACGGTGCTTTCCGGCTTCTTGAACTCGGTGGAGACCACGCGGTTGGCCTTGCCGATGGCAGTGGCGAAGGAGACCAGCGTCGGGGGCACATCCAGCTGCTCGAAGGAACCGGACATGCTGTCCTTGCCGCCGATGGAGCCGATGCCGAGGCCAATCTGGGCATCCAGTGCGCCCAGCAGAGCGGCCAGCGGCTTGCCCCAGCGTTCGGGCTTGGAGCCTAAACGCTCGAAGTACTCTTGGAAGGTCAGGTAAGCGTCCTCATACCGGAAGCCGGTGGCCACCAGCTTGGTCACGCTCTCCACCACAGCCATCCGGGCGCCGACGTACTGGTTGGCGCTCATCAGATAGGGGTTGTAGCCCCATGCCATGCCGGAGCAGGTGTTGGTCTCGCCGTCCACAGGCAGCTTTGCCACCATGGCGTTCTGCGGGGTCAGCTGGTAGGCACCGCCGAAGGGCATCAGCACGGTGGCCGCGCCGATGGTGGAGTCGAACCGCTCCGCAAGGCCCTTCTTGCTGCACACGTTCAGGTCGCCCACCATCGCCTTCATCTTGTGGGCAAAGGTGATGCCGGACCACTGGGGCTGCCAGACCGTCCCCTTCTCGATGTGGACGTTCTGGTGCTTCTCGGCACCGTTGGAGTTCAGGAACTCGCGGCTGATGTTCACGATGGACACGCCGTTCCACACCATGTTCAGGCGCTTCTCCTCGGTGACTTTTGCCACAGGGGTGGCCTCCAGATTCTCTTCAGTGGCGATGGCGATGAACTTGTCCACGTCCTCCGGGGCAAGGGCCACGGCCATGCGCTCTTGGCTCTCGCTGATGGCCAGCTCGGTGCCGTCGAGGCCGTCGTATTTCTTGGTGACCTTGTTCAGGTCGATGTACAGACCGTCCGCCAGCTCACCGATGGCGACGGACACGCCGCCCGCGCCGAAGTCGTTGCAGCGCTTGATCATCTTGCACGCATCCTCGCGGCGGAACAGGCGCTGGAGCTTGCGCTCGATGGGGGCGTTGCCCTTCTGGACCTCGGCACCGCAGTGGTCGAGGCTCTCAAGGTTGTGGGCCTTGGAGGAGCCGGTAGCGCCGCCGATGCCGTCACGGCCGGTGCGGCCGCCCAGCAGGACGATGACATCACCGGGGGCCGGGCACTCCCGGCGGACGTGGGAAGCGGGCGTTGCACCCACCACTGCGCCGATCTCCATCCGCTTGGCCACATAGCCGGGGTGGTAGATCTCATCCACCTGCCCGGTGGCAAGGCCGATCTGGTTGCCGTAGGAGGAGTAACCGGCGGCGGCAGTGGTCACCAGCTTGCGCTGGGGCAGCTTGCCGGGTAGCGTCTCGCTGACGGGCTTGAGCGGGTCGCCCGCGCCGGTCACGCGCATGGCCTGATAGACGTAGCTGCGGCCGGACAGCGGGTCGCGGATGGCACCGCCGATGCAGGTAGCCGCGCCGCCGAAGGGTTCGATCTCGGTGGGGTGGTTGTGGGTCTCGTTCTTGAACAGGAACAGCCAATCCTCGTCCTTGCCGTTGACGTCGCACTTGATCTTGACGGTGCAGGCGTTGATCTCCTCGGACTCGTCGAGGTTCTTCAGGATGCCCTGCTTCTTCAGCTCCTTGGCACCGATGGTGGCAAGGTCCATCATGCAGCGGGGCTTGTTCTCCCGGCCAAGGTCCTTCCGCATGGCCATATAGCGGTCGAACGCAGCCTGAACCACCTCGTCGTCGATCTGGACATCATCCAGAATGGTGCCGAAGGTGGTGTGGCGGCAGTGATCGGACCAATAGGTGTCGATCATCTTGATCTCGGTAATGGTGGGGTCCCGCTTCTCGCTGCGGAAGTACTCCTGACAGAACTTGATGTCGCCGAGGTCCATGGCAAGGCCCTGCTTTGCGATGAAGTCCTTCAGGCCCTCCTCGTCCAGCTGGTTGAAGCCGTCCAGCACCTTCACCGCCGTGGGGACGGGGTACTCCATCTTGAGGGTGGTCTTGGGTTCCAGCGAGGCTTCGCGGGCCTCCACCGGGTTGATGACGTACTTTTTGATCTCGGCCACCTCGGCCTCGGTCAGGCTGCCCTGCAGCAGATAGACCTTGGCGGAGCGCACCAGCGGGCGCTCGCCTTGGCTGATGAGCTGGATGCACTCGGCGGCGGAATCGGCCCGCTGGTCGAACTGGCCGGGCAGGTACTCCACCGCGAAGGACACGCCCTCGGACTGGGGCAGCTCGGCGTAGGTGTTGTCCACCGGCGGCTCGCTGAACACCGTGGAGGCACACTGCTCAAACAGCGCCTCGTCGATGCCCTCGACGTCATACCGGTTCAGCAGCCGCAGCCCCGTCAGGCCCGCTGCCCCCAGCAGACTCACCAGCTCCTTCTTCAGCCCCTCGGCTTCCACATCGAAGCCGGGTTTCTTTTCAACGTAGATACGATATACCATAGGATTTTCCTCCATATGTTCAAATTCAACTGCCCACGGGCTTGCCCTCTCTGCCTTACGGTGCGCTGTGCTAAACAAAGGTGCAGCCTTCCCTCTGCCGGGCTTGCCCTCTCTGCCTTGCGGTACGCTGTGCTAAACAAAGGCGCAGGGTTCCCTCTGCCGGGCTTGCCCTCTCCGTCATCGCTTCGCGATGCCACCTCTCCCAAAGTGAGAGGCCTTGGCAGTCCGCCAAGTTTCCGGTTTGGAATCTTTACGCCCTGCTGCCGCAAAAAGAGCCGTCAGGCGCCGCGCTCAGACTTCACGCCTTTGCCAAGGGCTCCCACTTTGGGGGAGCTGGACGCCGTTAGGCGGCCTGAGAGGGCAAGGCCGCTTCCGGCGAGACTTCGCCTCAGTTTCGCTTGCGCTTACGATAGGACAATCATCACGCCAGCCTTCCGGCAAGGCTTCGCCTCAGTTTGGATATCAGGCCTTTGTTATTGCTCTGCAATCGCCTTCAGCGCCCGCAGACCGATATCCGTCCGCTTATGCAGCTTCTCGAAGTGGATCTTCTCGGCGGCGGCATAGGCTTGGGTGATGGCGGCGGTCAGGCGGGGAGCCGTGGCGGTGACGCCCAGCACACGGCCGCCGTTGGTGACGAGGGTGCCGTCCTCCCGGATGGCGGTGCCGGAGTGGTAGACCGTGATGTTGGCCTCCCCTGCCAGCTGGCCGTCGGTCAGGCCGGAGATGGGCTTGCCCTTTTCATAGCTGACCGGGTAGCCGCCGGACGCCAGAATGACGCACGCCGCCGCGCCGTCCGAGAACTTCACCTCGGTGTCGGCCAGCGTGCCTTCGGTGCAGGCGGTCATGATCTTGAGCAGGTCGCTCTCCAGCAGCGGCAGCACCACCTGCGTCTCCGGGTCGCCGAAGCGGCAGTTGTACTCGATGACCTTGGGGCCGTCCGGGGTCAGCATCAGGCCGAAGTAGAGGCAGCCCTTGAAGGGGCAGCCCTCGGCGTTCATGGCCTTGATGGTGGGCAGGAAAATTTTCTCCATGCACTCGGCGGCGATGGCCGGGGTGTAGTAGGGGTTCGGGGCCACGGTACCCATGCCGCCGGTGTTCAGGCCGGTGTCGTGGTCGTTGGCCCGCTTGTGATCCATGGACGACACCATGGGCTTGACCACCTTGCCGTCGGTAAAGCTCAGCACGCTGACCTCCGGGCCGGTGAGGAACTCCTCCACGACTACGTGGTTGCCGGACGCACCGAACTTCTTGTCCAGCATGATCTCCTTGACGCCGTCGGCGGCTTGCTGCTCGTCCTCGCAGATGAGCACGCCCTTGCCCAGTGCCAGACCGTCCGCCTTGATGACCACCGGGTACTTGCCCTCGGCCTTGATGTAGTCCATGACCTTGGCGGGGTCGTCGAAGGTCTCATACTTGGCGGTAGGGATGCCGTACTTCTTCATCAGGTCTTTGGAGAAGACCTTGGAGGCCTCGATGCGGGCAGCCGCCTTGTCCGGGCCGAAGGCCGGGATGCCGACCTTCGCCAGCGCATCCACCATGCCCAGTGCCAGCGGGTCGTCCTGCGCCACCACCACATAATCGAACTTTTCCTCCGCCGCAAAGGCCACCATGGCCTCCACATCGGTGGCCTTGATGTTCTTGCACTTGGCATCGTAGCCGATGCCGCCGTTGCCCGGCGCGCACCAGACCTCGCCGCAGTCCGGGCTCTTCTTCAGCGCCTTGATGATGGCGTGCTCCCGCCCGCCGCCGCCGACGACCAGTATTTTTTTAGACATTTTATAACCTCCCAACCTTTCTGCTGAGCATACGGTCTCATTTTTCTATCCTAGACCCCCGCTAAACCCGTCCGTGGGCTTGCCCTCTCTGCCTTGCGGTACGCTGTGCTAAACAAAGGCGCAGCCTTCCCTCTGCCGGGCTCGCCCTCTCAGGCCGCCTAACGGCGTCCAGCTCCCCCAAAGTGGGAGCCCTTGGCAAAGGCGTGAAGTCTGAGCGCGGCGCCTGACGGCTCTTTTTGCGGCAGCAGGGCGTAAAGATTCCAAACCGGAAACTTGGCGGACTGCCAAGGCCTCTCACTTTGGGAGAGGTGGCATCGCGAAGCGATGACGGAGAGGGCAAGCCCGCCGCCGTGGCCGCTGGGCCCCGGTTTAGCGGGTGCTTGCGGTGGGGAGAGGGCGTTTCAAGCGAGCCTACGATATGCCAAATGCGACAGAAACCGCATATTCCTGCAAGGAAGCATTTTTAGTGATGGAACAACCGGATGCCGCAGAAGGCCATCGCGATGTTGTATTTATTGCAGGTGTCGATGACCTGCTGGTCGCGGATGGAACCGCCGGGCTGGACGATGGCGGTCACGCCGGAGCGGCGGGCCCGCTCGATGTTGTCACCGAAGGGGAAGAACGCATCCGAGCCGAGGGACACGCCGGTGATCTGGCTGAGGTAGGCTTTCTTTTCCTCGGCCGTCAGGGGGGCGGGCTGCTGGGTGAAGGTCTCGGCCCAGACGTCGTCGCCGATGACATCCTCCGGCGTGTCGCCGATGTAAACGTCGATGGCGTTGTCGCGGTTGGGCTTCGAGACATCGTCCCGGAAGGGCAGGTTCAGCACCTTGTCCATGTGGCGCAGCTGCCAGTTGTCGGCCTTCTGACCCGCGAGGCGGGTGCAGTGGATGCGGCTCTGCTGGCCCGCGCCCACGCCGATGGTCTGGCCGTTGTAGGCGTAGCAGACACTGTTGGACTGGGTGTATTTCAGGGTGATGAGGGCGAGGACCAGATCACGCTTCTGCTCGTCGGAGACGGCCTTGTTCTCGGTGACCCAGTTGGTCAGCATGGTGTCGGCGTTGATGGTCAGCTCGTTGCGGCCCTGCTCGAAGGTGATGCCGTACACCTGCTTGTGCTCCACGGGGTTGGGCTTGTAGTCCGGGTCGATGGCCACCACGTTGTAGTTGCCCTTCTTCTTGCCGGCAAGGATCGCCAGCGCTTCCGGCTCATAGCCGGGGGCGATGATGCCGTCCGACACTTCGTGCTGGATGAGCTTTGCGGTGGGCACGTCGCAGACATCGGACAGGGCGATCCAATCGCCGAAGGAGGACATCCGGTCGGCACCGCGGGCGCGGGCGTAGGCGCACGCCAGCGGGGAGAGCACAGCGTCCGGGGCGATGTGGTACATCTTCCGCTCCACCTCGGTCAGGGGCAGACCCAGCGCTGCGCCCGCCGGGGACACATGCTTGAAGGAGGCCGCTGCGGGCTGGCCGCAGGCTTCTTTCAGCTCCTTGACCAGTTGGATGGAGTTGAGGGCATCCAGAAAATTGATGTAGCCGGGCTTGCCGTTCAGAACGGTCACGGGCAGGTCGGAGCCATCTTCCATATAAATGCGGCTGGGCTTCTGGTTGGGGTTGCAGCCGTACTTCAATGCCAGTTCGTTCATGGGTCTTCCTCCTTAGTTCTGTTTCTCTGCGGCCAGAGCCTCCAGCTCTTCGGGCAGCAGGGCGGGTTCTTCGGGGTCCTCGTCGTCGTTATCGACGGCGTCGTATTTGTTGAAGATCATGTCGCCGGTCTCGCCGGTGTCAAGGTCGATGACGCGGGCGAACAGGCTGACCTTGTTATCGGGGTTCAGATTCTGCCACAGGCCGTGGGCGAAATCGCCGATGGTGCGGGGGCACGCAAAACGGAGCGGCTCCCCCTCAAAGCTGGGGATGGGGCTGCCGTTGTGCTTGTAGGTGCTGATGAAATGCCCCTCACCGGCCACGGGCTGCGGGTAATCGAAGAAATAGCGCTGGACGCTGTCGCCGTTGCCGTCGGCCGATTTCAGGATGCTCATCTGGTAGCTGCCGTCCTCGTACACCACCGCCGAGATGCGGGGGGTGTAGTTGGGGCCGTCCGGCTCAAAGGTGCGGGTGCACAAAGCGTCCGCGAAGCTCTTGCCCCGGCTCATGAGGTCGTAGATGGTATCGGTCTGGTCGCCGTTGGTCACGATCTGGGTCTTGCCCAGCGTCAGCACGGGGTTATAGATGATGAGGCTGGGGTCTTCCAGCTTGTCGGGGTCGGCGGCCATGGTGCAGATGCCGCCCCGCTCCGGGATGGGGTCGAACACGCGGTTGCGGCTGTTCTCGCTGCGACCCATGATGAAATAGCCGATGAACATCTGCCGCCCATCCGGAGCCATGGCCACCGCGATGCCGCGGCCGGGGTACTCGTTGGATGCCAGATACTCGTTCAGATTGATTTTCTCCATAAGGTTCTCCTTTAGCACACGCTTCGTCTCACAGCGGAGCCCGGCATTTTTTGTTTTTCGCACTTGTTTGCCGTCCTGCCAAGGGCTCCCCTATTAGGGGAGCTGGCGAGCCGAAGGCTCGACTGAGAGGTTATTCGATCTCTCCACTGCAAACCATGGCAACGGCCTTGGGCAGGAGCTTCCACTCCGCCTGTTCCATCACCCGCTTCTGCAACACTTCGGGGGTGTCGCCGGGCAGGATGTCCACGGCCTTTTGCAGCAGGATGGGCCCGCCGTCGCACTCCTCATTCACAAAGTGGACGGTGGCACCGGTCACCTTGCAGCCGCGGGCCAGCGCCGCTTCGTGGGGGCGCAGACCGTACATGCCCGGCCCGCAGAAGGACGGGATGAGCGCCGGGTGGACGTTCAGGATGCGGCGCGGGTAGGCCGCAATGACGCTGGGCCCCAGCACGGAGAGGAACCCGGCCAGCACCACAAGGTCGATGTGGTGGGTTTTCAACTGGTTCAGCAGAGCGGCGTCGAAATCTTCGCTGCTTTCGTAGTCCTTGCGGCGGACCACCACGCCTTCCACCCCGGCCTTGGCGGCCCGCTCCAGCGCATAGACGCCGGGCTTGGAGGCCACCACCAGCGTGATCCTGCCGTTGGGGTTCTCCCCGCGGGCCTCGCTGTCCAGCAGGGCCTGTAAATTGGTGCCGCCGCCGGACACTAACACGGCAATGTTCAGCACAGTTCGACCCCCTCGCCCTCTGCGATGACGCCCAGCTTGTACGCCTCCGGCTCACCGTTGGCGTGGAGGATGTCCAGTGCCTTGTCGGCCTGCTGGGCGGGCACGGTCAGCACCATGCCGACGCCCATGTTGAAGGTATTGAACATGTCGTGCTCGGAGATATTGCCCACCTTCTGCATCAGGTGGAAGAGGGCCGGGGTGCGGACATCCGCTTTCTTGATGCGGGCGCAGCAGCCCTTCTTCAGGCTGCGGGGGATGTTCTCGTAGAAACCGCCGCCGGTGATGTGGGAGATGCCCTTGACGTCCACCTCTTCCAGCACCTTGAGCACCGGCTTGACGTAGATCTTGGTGGGGGCCAGCAGAGCCTCGCCCAGCGTCTTGCCGGAAAGCTCTGCCGGGGCAGTCTTCAACACGTCGGGGTCCTTGTCGATATCAAAAATTTTGCGCACCAGCGAGAAACCATTGGAGTGCACACCGGTGGAGGGCAGGGCGAGGATGACGTCGCCGGGCTTCATGGTGTCGTTGTTCAGGATCTTCTCCTTGTCCACGACGCCCACGGTGAAACCGGCCAGATCGTATTCGTCCTCCGGCATCATGCCCGGATGCTCAGCCGTCTCGCCGCCCACGAGAGAGCAGTCGGCCTGAACGCAGCCCTCCGCCACGCCCTTGACGATCTCGGCGATCTTTTCGGGGAGATTCCGGCCGCATGCGATGTAGTCGAGGAAGACCAGCGGCTTGGCACCGGCGCAGATGACATCGTTGACGCACATGGCCACGCAGTCAATGCCGATGGTATCGTGCTTGTCCATGATCATAGCGATCTTCAGCTTGGTGCCCACGCCGTCGGTGCCGGAGATCAGGACGGGGTGCTTGTAACCCGTGCAGTCCAGCTCGAACAGGCCGCCGAAGCCGCCAAGACCGCCGATGCAGTGCTCGTTCATGGTGCGGGCGACATACTGCTTCATCAGTTCAACAGAGCGGTAACCGGCGGTGATATCCACACCGGCGGCTGCATAACTTTCCGAATAGCTCTTTTCCATGGTCTTACTCTCCTAACTTTTTCTCGTCCTTGGGACGGTCGTTCAGGTGGCGTTCGTGAATATCGGTCGAAAGCACCTCGTCAGGCTTCACGGCATATTCCCCGGTGAAGCAGGCGGTGCAGAAGCCGCAGTTGGCACCCTTGGCCAGCTGGACCACATGCTCCGTGGAAAGGTAGCCCAGCGTGTCTGCCCCGATGATCTCGTTGATCTGGGCCACGGTGCGGCCCGTGGCCACCAGCAGCTTCTGGTCGGGGATGTCGGTGCCGAAGTAGCAGGGGTATTTGAAGGGGGGTGCCGACACGCGGAAGTGGACCTCCGCCGCCCCGGCGTCCCGCAGCAGCTTGATGATGCGGGCGGAGGTGGTGCCGCGCACGATGGAGTCATCCACCAGCACCACCCGTTTGCCCTTCACGGTGCTGGACACCACGTTCAGCTTGATGCGCACGCTGTTCTCGCGCTGCTTCTGGCTGCCCTGAATGAAGGTGCGCCCGATGTATTTGTTCTTGATGAAGCCGATGCCGTAGGGGATGCCGCTTTCCTCGGAGTAGCCCAGCGCGGCGTCCAGACCGGAATCCGGCACGCCGATGACCACATCGGCCTCCACGGGGTGTTCCTGTGCAAGGAACCGGCCCGCCTGTTTGCGTGCCTCGTGGACCGAGCAGCCCTCAATGATGCTGTCCGGGCGGGAGAAATAGATGTACTCGAAGACGCACATCTGGGTATCCTTCCGGCCGCAGTGATCCTTGATGCTCCGCAGCTCACCGCTGCGGGCGTCCACCACGACGATCTCGCCGGGCTCCACGTCCCGCAGCAGGGTCGCTCCGGCGGCGTCCAGCGCGCAGCTCTCGCTGGCGAAGACGTAGCCGCCGCCGGGCAGCGCGCCGATGCACAGGGGCCGGTAGCCGCGGGGGTCGCGCACCGCGATGAGCTTGGTGGACGACATGATAACAAGGCTGTAAGCTCCCTGTAAAACATCCATGGTCTTGCTGATCGCCGTCTCGATGCTGCCCATCCGCAGCCGGTTCCGGGTGACGAGGTAGCAGATGACTTCGGTATCGGAGGAGCCGTGGAAGATGGCGCCCTCATTTTCCAGCTGGCGGCGCAGCTCCAAGGCGTTGGTCAGGTTGCCGTTGTGGCACAGGGCCATGGTGCCCCGCCCGTGCCGGACGATCATGGGCTGGGCGTTGGCCCGCACCCGGCTGCCCGCCGTTGCGTAGCGGACGTGGCCTGTGGCCATGTGGGCTGCCGGGCTGGAAATACTGGCCAGCACCGCCGGGGTGAACACCTCGTTCACAAGGCCGAGGTCCCGGTGGCCGGTGATAACGCCGTCCTCGTTCACTGCGATGCCGCAGCTCTCCTGCCCGCGGTGCTGCAGCGCGTACAGCGCCGAGTAGGCGGCAGCCGCCACATCCTCGGTGCCCGCGCGGTCATAGATGCCAAAAACGCCGCACTCTTCGTGAAGCGGATATGCAAAAT
>ERZ1673702.305-NODE-305-length-77846-cov-17.851320_pt1 | contig 77846 bp, 75 predicted proteins | sample MGYA00580232_ERZ1673702 | MGnify/ENA primary metagenome ERZ1673702 (study PRJEB41218, sample SAMN15661792) | gut metagenome | host: Homo sapiens | place: Canada: London | collected 2015-08-20/2019-03-30 | study: EMG produced TPA metagenomics assembly of... | reverse complement strand
ACGCGGCGCGAGGGAAAAGTCAACTATTATTGAATCCGCTTTTATTTTTGGCAAATTAAATGCCCCGCATTCGCGGGGCTTGGTTTAGCGTAAGAAAAACCTAATCGCTGATTTCGGCTTCATAAGCGTGGACGATTTCGGTTTCCTTTTCGTTCTCGGTGCGGCTCAGTTCGCAGACCATCAGCGTATCGGCATCCTGAAGGCTGTCAAAAACATCGGCGGAGATGTCCTTGAGCAACAGGCTGTCGGTTTCGTTGCGCACTAACAGTGCGGCGTTTTCTTCGGCATTCAGTTCAATACGCGGATTTTTAGGTTCGCCTTCGCGTTCATACAAAAGCAGCATGACTTCATCTTCGTCGTTAATCAGAAAGTCGAAAGTGTCGAAAACGTCCGCGTTCATTTTTTTGTCCTTATGTTTCAAATTGCATTGTTTTCATATTAGTTAAATTATTTTCGGTTGACAAGACTAATGTTAATATTTGAACTTATTTTGCTGAAATCGGATTGAAAATGCGTTAGGCTGGGATCAGTTATTTGGAGAAGGACGACTATGCAAGTTTTAATCGACCGGTTTATCACTTTGTTAAAATGGCCGTTGGCGCTGTATATGCTGATTTCCATACCCGCTTATATCCGTTCGCTCTACTACTTTAATTTCGTTAACATCAAGTTTATTGTGCTCGGCGCGGGGTTTATTCTGTTTTTCATTGCCCGGCAGATGGCCGACGCTTCGGTCAAGACCAGCATGCAGATTGTGGCGCATGAGCTGACGCACGCCTTTTTTGCGCTGATTACGTTTCACAAGGTTAAGCATATTCGGGTCGAGGCTGACGACAGCGGCGGTTCAATGGGGTTTGAGGGCGAAGGAAACTGGCTGATTATCATTGCGCCGTATTTCTTTCCGCTGTTCGGTTTCTTTTATATGCTGTTTATTTCGGTATGGACGTCGTTTGCGCCGATGAATCTGATTTTGAACGGAATTCTCGGGTATTTTCTCGGTTATCACATGGATACGGTGGCTTCGCAGATTCATGAAAAGCAGACTGATTTGCCGAAAGTGTCTTACCGGTTTTGCTGGATGTTTCTGCCCGGCGCCAATTTCTGGGTTATCGGCAGCATGTTGGCTTTCAACAGCCGGGGTTGGGACGGTTTCTGGGATTATCAGACCCTTATCAAGAACCTGAATGTTCTTAATTTCGAATATGTGATGAAACTTGTCTTCTAAAGCCAGGTCAGCCGGCAGTCATCGGCGTTCAGACGAACAGGCGCCCCGATGGGCATAACCGCCCGCGACGGAATGTGTCCGTAAGGGAAGTTTTTGATGACCGGGACTTTGATGTTCCGGCAGAATTCAGCGATGACGTCGTCGATGCTGCCGTCTTCGGGATCGGCAATTTCGGCATCGGCAAATTCTCCGAAAACGACGCCTTTAATCCGCTCAAAGCCGGGACATTGGGTCAGCTGCTGGAGCATGATGTCAATTTTGTAGGTTTTTTCTCCCACGTCTTCAATCAGTAAAACAGCGTCGGTCAGATCGGGATAAAACGGCGTGCCGCAAAGATTGCGAAACAGGCTTAGACAGCCGCCGAGAAGAATGCCTTCGGTTTGACCGCCGATAACGGTTTGACCTCCGCGAAGATCAAGTTTTCCGCCGCTGATGACGGTGCGCAGCGTTTCGTCGACAAAGCCGTCAATATGTCCGTTTTTGAAATCGTATTTGAGCGTGAAACCGGTGCAGGTTACGGCTTTTGCCCGGGCGTAAAGGCCGAGCTGCAAGGCGGTGTTGTCGCTGAAACCGAACAGCGGTTTGGGGTTGCGGCGCACAAGCTCATAGTCTATCAAAGGCAGCATGTATTGGCTGCCGGAACCGCCGGCAGCGCAGAAAACGGCTTTTATTTCCGGATCGGCGTAAAAGCGGTGCAAATCGGCGGTACGATCCTCGGGGGTGCCGGCCATATAACGGAAAGCGTCAAAAACATGTTCGCCGAGAACCGGTTCCAGTTTCAGGGAGCGGAGATAATCGAGGCCGAGCTCGACGGCTTCGCGGTTGCGCAGAAAAGACGAAGGGCTGATAATGCCGACTTTGTCGCCGGGATTAAGTTTCATGTCTTATAACTCCTCTAAAATTTCTTTGCAGAAGGTTGGCAGCGAGTTGTCGCGGGCACCCATGACGACGATGCGGTCGCCGGGGCGGGCATTGTTTTTCAGATAGCTGCCCGCTTGTCTGCGGTTGTTGAAAAAGAGCGCCTGTTTGCCGAGTTCGCCGGCATATTTAATCAGGTCGTTTGACGAAATGTCACGGGTAACCGTACCGCCCGCAAAATAAATTTCAGGCATCAGCAGAATGTCTTCGCCGGTCATCGTTTGTGCGAAAGATTCGATAATCTGGCGTCCCATCAGGCGCATCGGGCTGAAACCGTGCGGCTGGAACATGACCAGAAGACGTCCGGGGTAGCTGCGCAACGCCGACATTGAGGCAAGAACCTTGTCCGGATTGTGGGCAAAGTCGTCTATAACGGTGATGCCGTTTCGCGTGCCGATGACTTCCAGCCGGCGGTGCGTGCCGAGAAAACCCTCCAGGGCTTCGGCGGCGGCAAATTTGTCAACGCCGAGCAGCGAGCAGGCGGCGATGGCGGCCAGAGCATTGGCGACGTTAAACCGTCCGATGAGTTTGAGACGGAAAGTTCTGCCGTCAAATTTATATTCCGTGCCGTCGGGCAGCGGTCTGATACGGTCGGCCGAAAAGTCGGCGATCCGGCCTTCAATCGAAAACGTCAGATTGGTTTTGTCCGGGCTGCGGATGTCCGCGCAGGCTTCGCAGTCGGCATTGACAACGACACCGCCGCGGGCGCGCCGGGCGAAGTCGGCAAAAAGCTTGCGGAGTTCTTCAACCGGTTTGTGGTCGAGGGTAATGTTGTTGATAAGCGCGACATATGGGTGATATTTTTCAATTGAACCGTCGCTTTCGTCGGCTTCGATGACGCAAATGTCTCCCTGATTGTAAATGATGTTGGGAATGCCTTTGTGGCCGGTATAGTTCAGCAGCAGGCCGCCGTTGATGACGCAGGGCTTTTTGCCGAGCGTGTCGAGGATGTAGCCGATCATGGCGGTTGTGGTGGTTTTGCCGCTGGTGCCGCCGACGGCTATGTTATAGGGGTACTGGTGAAAAATTTCGGCCAGCAGGTCGGAACGTTTTTTTATCGGAACGTTTTTTTCCAGCGCTGCCTTGACGTCGGGAATGCTGTCTTCAACTGCGGTAGAGACGTAGAGCGTTTCAAGGTCATCGGCAACAGCGGAACCGTCTTGCAGTTTGATAACAATGCCGATTTCCTCAAGAGCCTTTTTGTTGGCTTGGTCTTTTCCCTGATCGAAACTGCGGTCGGAACCGTAAACTTCGTTTCCGCGCAGTTTCAGTATTTGGGCGAGGGCGCTCATGCCGCTGCCCGAGATTCCGCAAAAACTTACTTTAGTCATTAAATCGTCCTTATCATTACAGTGCGTTAAGCGTTTCGGCTTCGCGTTCTTTCATTAGTTTAAGATTTTTGTAGTCGATGGTAATGTAGCTTTGGCCGTTGCCGTCAACATTGACGCCGAGAGCTGCGCCGACAATGCCGTTTTCAAAAGTGGCATAAAGTTCGGCGTCGCCGTTTTGCAACTCTTTCAGAAAATCGGGATTGCCGATCGGCTGTTTCTTTTCTTCGGTTACGGTTTGGGGTTTGCCGCGGGCGTCGGTTACGGTTTTGTCAACGTTGACGACATTCGGGGTATAAAATTCCTGAGCATGGCCGTATTTCTGTGACAGAAGTTTGAAATAACCGCGGTACATTTTCAATACGCCGGAAGCGGCTGCATCGTCTTTGATAAATTTGCCGTAGGCGATGATTCGCCACAGACGGTTGTCGATGCCGAAAGTCAGCATGACGTCGCGGAAGTCGTGCAGGCTGTTGGGAAGATGTCCGGCAATGTAGTTGTTCATGTAATCCTTTTCGCCGGCGGGTGTCAGGGTAACGCCCAGATTTTCAATTTCTTTGGCCGAAGCCCCCCAGACAAGACCGAAAGGCGCCGAGCCGTATTCTGGCTGAGCCGGTTCCGCCGCTGCCGGTTCGGCTGCCGCAGCCGGCGTCTTGGGGGCGTCGCGGTTGGGCAGGCGGACGACCTTGTTGTCTTTCATTTTCAGAATCTTGGGCTTTGAATCCAGCATTCGCCGGGCATTTTCGATGGCGATGTCTTCGTTTTCGGCGGCGATGACCTCGTCGGTTACCAGCAGGTTTTGATAAAAATCGCCCGCGTCTTCCGCGGCATCGGCCGCCGCCGGACACAGCAAAGCCAGACTGAGGAGGCAGAAAACTTTTTTCATAACTTTGTTCCTTAATAAAACAAGAAAAAAATTGAACAGCGTTCAAAATTATTCTAAGATAAAATCTATATTAAGCTTAATTTACGAATATTTTATTAAACAATATAAGATTGACATGACAAAAGACAATATCCGCGAATATCTGATTGCCAAGGGGCGCGGGCTTGTGACGGCACAGGGCGCGGCGTTTCTGACCGCGCGCAAGCTGGCCGAGGCGTCGGGCTGTTCGGTGGGAACCATTTATAACCAGTTTGCCAACATGGACAATTTCATCATGGCCGAGAATTTGCAGACGCTGGACGAGTTGTCGGCCTGCCTGAGAAAACTGCAGCCGGACAGCAGTGCCTACAAAACCCTCAACCGCTATCTGGACGGCTTTGTGCGTTTTGTGCTGGGCAACCGCAATTTATGGTTTATGTTGTATAACTTTCATTTGCAGGCCGGTGCCGGCAAACTGCCGCGGGCCTATCTGCGCCGGCTGGTCGGCGTGATTGAAATCTGGCGTCCGGCGTTTGAAGACGTTTTTTGCGACATTCGTCCGCGGGAGAGGCGCCTGTCAATGCAGGTGCTGTGGCTGTCGCTGTTTTCGGTAAGTTCGTTTCTGACGACGCGGGTGCTTGACAATATGGGCGGCGTCAGCAAGAAAACCATCTGTAAGCTTCTTCTTAACACTTATCTGGCCGGTTTGACCGCTCTCAAAAAGGATTGATGAAATGGATATTGCTTGGCATTTATATTATAAAATTCTTGGCTTTTTTAATAATCCGCAGTTTTTGCAAAGTTTTTTCGATAACCGCTTTTATCTGATTTTGCTGGTTGTGGTGTTGATGCGCTTTAAATATACGACCTATCGCAGCATGTGGATGAGTGCGCTTGTCAATATTCCGGGAACGTTTCTGCACGAACTGATGCATTTTCTGGTCGGTGCGCTGTTTAATGCCAAGCCCTGCAATTTTACCCTGTTTCCGAAAAAAAACGAAAACGGCGATTATGTGATGGGAAGCGTCGGTTTTCGGAACATTGCCTATTATAATGCCATTCCGGCGGCAATGGCGCCGTTTTTGCTGCTGCCTATCGGCTTTTACCTCAACCGGCATATGCTGCCGTTTATGCAGCCGACGTTTGCAAACTATGTCCTGTATGTTCTGTTGCAGACGATTATTGTCGAAAACGCCATTCCGTCTTCGGTTGATTTTAAGGTGGCCGGCATGTATTTTCGCGGCGTTGTCATGTATCTGGCTGTCGGAATCTTATTCCTGCTGTATGTTTAACTATTTACGTTCCAATGTGCTGACGATTTCTTCGGTGACTTTTTTGGCATCGCCATAAAGCATAATGGTGTTGTCGGCAAAGAACAGCGGGTTTTCGACGCCGGAGTAGCCGCTGGCCAACGAGCGTTTGACGAAGAAAACGGTTTTGGCTTTTTCAACCTCAAGAATCGGCATGCCGTAAATCGGCGCGTTCGGATCGGTTCGGGCCAGCGGGTTGGTAATGTCGTTGGCGCCGATGACATAGGCGACGTCGGCCGTTGCAAATTCCCGGTTGATTTCATCCAGCTCATAGACGTCTTCGTAAGGCACGTTGGCTTCGGCGAGCAGAACGTTCATGTGGCCGGGCATGCGTCCGGCAACCGGATGGATGGCGAATTTTACCTCAACGTCATAAAGCGTGCGAAGGTCCTGCGCCATTTCTTTCAGAATATGCTGCGCCTGAGCGACGGCCATGCCGTAGCCGGGAACGATGATGACCTTGGCGGCGTTTTCCATAATAAAGGCGGCGTCCTGGGGGTTGCCAGCCTTGGCTACTTTATCGTGTCCTTCGTCGGAAGACGTTTTGGCGGTTTCGGCGCCGAAGCCGCCGAGCATGACGCTGCTCAGCGAACGGTTCATGGCTTTGGTCATGATGTAGGAAAGAATTGCGCCGCTGGCGCCGACAATGGCGCCGACGATAATCAGCAGAACATTGTTGAGCGAGAAGCCGATGCCGACGGCCGCCCAGCCGGAGTAAGCATTCAGAACCGAGATAACGACAGGCATGTCGGCGCCGCCGATGGGCAGAACGAGGAGAAAGCCGAGCAGAACGGACAAGCCGGCCAGAATATAGAAAAGTTCGTGTTTGCCGCTGAAAATAAAGAGCACGCAGAGCGCGACGACAGACAGGCCGAGAACAAGGTTCAGCAATTGTTGTCCGGGGAAGACGACTGCTTTGGGCGACATCAGTCCCTGAAGTTTGGCAAAGGCAATAACCGAACCGGAAAATGCTACGGCGCCGATGAGCAGGCCGAGCGATGTTTCAAGATAAGTCTGTGAGCCGGAAACGATTTCGGCGGCGGCGATGAAGACGGAAGACAGGCCGCCGAGGCCGTTGAATGCGGCAATCATCTGGGGCAGCGCGGTCATTTTTACTTTCAGGGCAAACCAGACGCCGATGATGCCGCCCAGTGCAATGGCGCCAAGCATCCAGGCATATTCGCTGACAGTCGGCGAGTAAACGGTAACCGATATTGCAACGGCCATGCCAAGCATGCCGAGAATATTGCCGCGCCGGGCAGTGTCGGGCGAAGCCAGACCGCGAATCGACAAGATGAACAGAATGCTGGAAAGCAGGTAAGCTGCGGAAACATAAGCGGCGGTCATTATTTTTTCTCCCCGGGACGACGGTTTTTCTTCTTGAACATTTCGAGCATGCGCTGTGATACGGCGAAACCGCCGAAAATGTTGATTGAGGCTAAGACGACGGCAATCAGGCCGAGAATTTTGTGCGAACTCATTTCCGGAGTGCCGGCCGTGATCAGTGCGCCGACAATGACGACGCCCGAAATGGCGTTGGAAACGCTCATCAGCGGCGAATGCAGAGCCGGCGTAACGCCCCAAACGACAAAGTAACCGACAAAGCAGGCCAGAACCAGTATGGTAAACAGCATCCAGATGTCAATCATTTGAGCGCTCCTGTCAGTTGACCGTCTTTGCAGATGCAGGTTTTGGCAACGAGTTCGTCTGCAAAGTCGAAAGTTATGTTTTTGGTTTCGGGATTGTACATGGCATTTAGAAAATTGAAAACATTTCTGGCAAACAACGTGCTGGCCGAGGCAGGAACGCCGGCGGCAAGATTGGAATCGCCGATGACGGTAACGCCGCCGATACGGACGGTTTGGTTGTCTTGGGAACCCTCGACGTTTCCGCCCGCCGCCGCGCCCATGTCGACGACGACCGAGCCTTCGGGCATATTGCGGAGCATTTCCGCGCTAATCAGCCGCGGCGCCGGCTTGCCGGGAATCAGCGCGGTCGTGACGGCAAGGTCGGTTTTGGCAAGTTGTTCGGCCACGGCTTTCTGCTGGCGTTTTTGATAGGCGGCGGAGGTTTCTCCGGCGTAACCACCGTTGTCTTCGAAATTCTCGTCGTTTTCAACGTCGACGAATCGGGCGCCGAGAGATTCAACCTGCTCCTTAACCGACGGCCGGACATCCGCGGCATATACCTGCGCGCCGAGACGTTTGGCGGTGGCAATGGCCTGAAGCCCGGCAACGCCGGCGCCTAAAATCAGAACTCTGGCCGGCGGTACGGTGCCGGCTGCGGTCATCATCATCGGCAAAGCCCTGTCAAGCATATTGACGCCTTTCAACACGGCCTTGTATCCGGCCAGATTGCTTTGTGATGTTAAGATGTCCATGCTTTGGGCGCGGGAAATGCGCGGTATCAGTTCCAAGGCAAAACAGGTTGTCTGCCGGGCGGCGAAAACGGCGGCGCGTTCACGGTTGTCAAGCGCCTGAAAGTTGGCAACGATTGTCTGGCCGGGAGAAAGGTACGCATCTTCTTCCGGCTGCGGCGCCCAGATTTTAAGAATTAAACCGGCACCTTTCCAAAGCGCGGCCGTATCTGCGACAATTTCGGCTCCGGCCTGCCGATAGGTTTCGTCAGGGAACCCGGACAGCCGGCCGGCGTTTTGCTCAACGCGCACGGCAAAGCCGAGGGAAACGTATCGGCGAACGGTTTCCGGCGTTGCGGCAACACGGGTTTCTCCGTTGCGGCGTTCCCGGGGAATGGAAATAATCATTATGGTCTCCGTTGTTTTTAACGATATTGAAAGCTTATCTTACTATATAGGTTTTAGACAAACTGTTTTAAACTCATTCACAGGGAAAGATGCGAAATGGCCGGTTATTGGAATTTATTTTGGACGTTTTTCCGCGTCGGACTGTTTACGTTCGGCGGCGGTGCCGCAATGTTGCCGCTGCTTCGTGCCGAGGTGGCGGAAAAGAACCGCTGGGTAACCGATGAAGAACTGCTGGACTATTATTCCATCGGGCAGTGCACGCCGGGAATTATTGCCATTAATACCGCGACTTTCGTCGGTTACAAGCTGCGCGGCGTTACCGGAGCGGTGCTGACGACTTTTGGCGTGGTGGCGCCCTCGATAATCATCATTATGCTGATTGCCGCGGTTTTGCAGAATTTTATGGATAATCCGCATGTGACGCAGGCTTTTGCCGGTATTCGAATCGTTGTTGTGGCTCTGGTGGCGGAAGCCGTCGTTGAGCTTTGGAAAAAAGGCGTTCATGGTCGAATCGGTCTGGCGATTTTCGTATTGAGCCTTTTTTTGCTGGTTTTTCTGCATTTCAGTCCGATTGCGGTTATTCTGACGGCTTCGGCAATCGGGTTGGCTTATTTGAAATGGGTGCGCAAATGATTTATCTGGTTTTGTTTTGGGAGTTTTGCAAAATCGGGCTGCTGGCCATCGGCGGCGGTCTGGTAACAATTCCGTTTCTGATGGAACTGACCGATAAATATGACTGGTTCAGCAAGCAGCAACTGGCCGATATGATTGCGGTTTCCGAATCGACGCCGGGTCCTATCGGGGTCAATATGGCGACATATGGCGGTTTTAACGCCGCGGGCATCTGGGGCGGCTTGGCGGCGACTTTGGGGCTGGTGTTTCCGTCTCTGGTCGTTATTGTTCTTATCAGCAAATATGTAATGAAGTATCAGAGCTGTCTGACTTTTCAGAATGTTCTGCTCGGCATCCGTTCGGCGGTTTTGGCGCTGATTTTATATGCAGGTTATATTCTGGCCGAGCTGGCGATAACCGACGTTAAAACCGGTGTCATCGCTTTGGTGGCGTTTGCCGTCGTGCACCGCTGGCACAAGCTGCATCCGGTCATTTTCATCCTTGGCGGCGCGGCCGCGGGAATTGTGTTTCGATTGTAAAAAAAGCCTCTTCTGTGATCCGCCTGATTGGAAATTGGACGGACAAAAAAATTCCTGAAAGTGAACAGAGAGGAAAGAAGATAAAGTGACGAATTTAAGGAAAAACGAGGGTGTATTATTCGAATCGTTTTTTCAGCAAATCAAACACGTTTTTAATTTGCTTGCGAATTTCCGGCTGATTATCACAATGTGTTGCAGCGGGTTCGATAATAAGAGTGGAGTTTTTCCATTTTTTATGCAAATAACGGGCCTGTTCAACCAAACAATCACTGTCCTGTTCACCATGAATAATAACACCGCTAATGTTGTTTGCATCAAGTTCCGGTAGTTTCTGTTCCCAAAATGAATCTTTAAAAAAGTAGTGTTGGACGCTGTAATGCAGAAAGATACGATTGGCAAGTAAATTATCTTTTGTTTCCGGCATTGTCGAGGCATTCGTTTCATTGGTAGCTAAAATGCCAAAATAGTGCGTCATACGTCCACTGTAAAGAAGTGCTGTTGCAGTATCCTGTGAAAAAACTTTTTCATAAAATTGCTCGTTAAGCGGCTTAGGAGCAGTCAGACCTTCACTGAATTGCTGCCATTGTAAAGGATATTTTGTTTTTGATTGCTCAAACGTCCATGTTTCGTCTGTATTACGTCCTAAAAAAATGCTACGCAATATCATAAACAGGCAATTTTGAGGATATTTCAACGCATACATCAAGCTGAGAACTGTTCCCCATGAACGACCGAAAATAATGCATTTGTCAAGCTTTTCTGCTTGGCGGATTTTTTCAATATCGTTCACGAGATGCTCGGTAGTATTCGCACGCAATTCACCTTTGGGAGTACTTTGTCCGCAACCGCGTTGGTCAATCGTAAACAAATGGAAAAAGTTTAGATCAATCAGTTCTATTATCTGATAGTTAATGCTCCCTCCCGGTCCGCCATGTAACATTAATACGGGAATCCCTTGCGGATTGCCGTATTCGCGATATGCCACGGTATGGATTTCATCAACCTTTATATATTTCTGTATAACTTTTTCAGACATAGCTTTCCTAGATAACAAGAAAAACCTCAAATGTAAACTATTTTCTTGACTTTAAAAAAAGAATACATAAAGTCAGGCTGTTTTAAACTATATAATTATATATAAATTAAACTTTTACAATTATGAAACAGATTTCTATTCCTCTCGGTACGTTGGATATATTCGGCTCCGAGTTTGAAAAGCGTGATTTTGTTGTTCAGTGTTTGAAAAAAGTGTACATGGCTTTTGGTTATGATCCTTTGCAGACGCCGGCAATAGAGTTTGCAGAAGTTTTTACCGGACATCATGGTGAAGGAGAAAAACTTTTGTTTCGTTTCAAAGATGCACAAGGCAAAGACTTAGTGCTTCGCTATGACATGACAGTGCCGTTTGCGCGTTTTGCCGCGGCTCATCCCGAATTACCTCGCCCTATCAAGCGTTATCAGATGCAGATGGCTTATCGAGATGATGCTGTGGATAAAGGGCATTTCCGCGAATTTATGCAGTGTGACGGTGATATCATCGGTTCAACGTTACTTACGGCTGATGCTGATGTAATTAACTTAGCAGTAGCGGGTTTGAGTGCTGTGGGCTTTACTGAGTTTGTTATTCGTATTAATCATCGCAATATCATCAAGGGTATTGCAGAAGAACTCGGCTATAAAGACAAGGAAGGCGTATTACGCATTCAGCGTGCACTTGATTGCGCTGACAAGTTTGGCAAATCACAGGCTTCAGTGTCTGATTTTGTACAGAAGTTGCATTCTCGCGGCTTTACTGATGTAGAAATCGAAAAGATTAATGGCTTGGTATTTGATTCCTTTGATGTTAAACATCCGGAAATGTTGCTTGAGCGCACTAATCACAATAGCTATGTTGCACATGGCTTGGCTGAGTTGGGTGAGATTACAAGTTATTTGCCGCGAGATGTTTTGCATCATTGTGTCTTAGACTTAACTTTAGCACGTGGTGCAGATTATTACACCGGTTTTATTCTTGAAGGAATTATTCCTGGTTCAGGTGTGGGAGCTGTGCTTGGTGGCGGTCGTTATGATGATTTGGTCAAGAGTTGTGGTGGTACAGATGCTGGTTGTGTCGGGATGGCTTTTGGGTTAGATCGTATTTGCGTTGCGATGGCTGATGCTAATATGTTCACTAAAACTCTTAATCCGAAGATTTTGCTTTGTGGTCGCAGATCTTATGCAACAAAAGATTTATTCTTGCGAGCCAATATCTTGCGGGCGGCTGGTGTAAATTGTGATCTGTGCTTTGAATTTGATGATAAAGAGGCCGCTCTCAATGCCATTTAAGGCATTGCAAATTGACAAAGTGTTTCGTGCTGAAAGACCGCAGAAAGGTCGTCTACGCGAATTTTATCAATGTGATATTGATATTATTGGTGATACTTCGATTGTTGCCGAAATGGAATTAATTGCTGCAACAACGGCTGCATTGGAAGCTATTGGTTTTACGGGTTTTACGGTGCGGATTAATGATCGTCGTATTTTGACAGATATGATTTTAGCTGCCGGTTTTGCGTTAGAAGATATTGATTCTGTATGTATCAGTTTTGATAAGCTTGATAAAGTTGGACTCGATGGAGTAAAAGCTGAACTTTTAGAAAAGAAATATGTGCCTGAGGTCGTAGAAAAATTTATAGATATTTTGAGTGTAGCTGATACTTTGTCTGCCGCAGAAAAATATTGCACCAATGCTATGGTTATATCTGACTTGAAACAGGTTTTGGACTTTACCAATCAAATTGCAAACGGAAAATTTGCTGCAATTTATGATAAATCTTTGGTACGTGGTATGGGATATTATACCGGTATGGTATTTGAAATTGTCAGCCCCAAGTTTGGCTCGTCAGTGGCCGGAGGAGGGCGTTATAATGATATGATTGGCAAGTTTTTAGGAGAATCTGTGCCTGCAGTAGGATTTTCTATTGGTTTTGAGCGTATTTCTGCGATTTTATTGTCTGAAGGTTTTGTTCCGCCAGCAAAGGAAAAAGTAGTATTAGCATATATGGCAGAAACCCCTTTTGCTGATGTGGTCACAAGGGCTAACTACCTGCAAAAACAAGGAAAGATTGTAACAATTCTCAAACGTTCGAAAAAATTTGGCAAGCAACTTGATATGCTGGTAGCAGATGGTGCGAAATCTCTGATTAGTGTAGAAGATGGCTCTGTTAAGGCATTAAGTTAAAATTATCGGTTCATGAAATGCAGGCTAAATATCTTTGGTTTAGGTGTTTAGCGACGTATACTAAAGGTTTTGACAGATACAGTTCCAACCTGGGCCAATGGCAATTTGATATTTAAAGTGGCGAGGACTAATCATGCCATAAGGAGGAAATTCGTCGTATAAAGAAAATTTTGTGTGATCTGCCTCCCGGAGATTGAAGATATAAATTCCGGAAGGCAGAAAGGCTTTTTTTAACTAGATTTCCAAGGCTTTGCGGTAGGTTTCCAGGAGGAGTTCCTTTTCGTCGCGGTCGGCGGCGTCCATTTTGCGGAGTTTGAGAATTTCTCGCATGACCTTTACGTCGAAGCCGGCGGATTTGGCTTCGGCAAAAATGTCGCGGATGTCTCCGGCGATGGCTTTCTTTTCTTCTTCCAAGCGTTCAATGCGTTCAATCAGGGAACGCAGTCTGTCTACGGCAATGCCGCCAACTTCAGTCATTTTCTTTCTCCTGTTAATAAAATCAATTGCATTGAAACTAGCAAAATCTCCGCTTTTTGACAAGTAATAATTTGTTCAAATCTTATTTAAAAGTAATATCTTTTTTAATATATCTTTGCTATTATCCGGCTCATAAAAAAGCTTAATAGATTAAGGAAACAAAAAATGCCACAGAAAACACATACGAAAATTTTGGCGACAATCGGTCCGTCTTCGGCTTCCAAAGAACAAATCGAGAAGTTAATCGACGCGGGCTGCGATGCTTTCCGCTTCAACTTCAGCCATGGCACTCATGCCGAGCACAAAGAGCGTTTTGAAATCGTGCGCAAACTCTCTAAGGAAAAGAACCGCCATATTACCCTGGTGGCGGACATGCAGGGGCCGAAGCTTCGCGTCGGCGAGTTTCACGACGGCAGCGTTATGCTGAAAGAGGGGCAGAAATTTGTGTTGGACATGGAGCATGAGCCGGGGGACGAAAGTCGTGTCGAACTGCCGCACAAGGAAATTTTCGAAGCGCTGAAAGCCGGCGAAAAGCTGTTGCTGAACGACGGCAATATTGCGCTGCTGGTTAAGGAATGCGGCAAAAACCGCGCCGTGACCGAGGTCTTGGTCGGCGGTCCGCTTTCCGGGCATAAGGGTGTCAATCTGCCCAACATAAAGCTGCCGATTTCGGCGATTACCGAAAAAGACCGCAATGATTTGGAATTTGCGTTGAAGCTCGGCTTTGACTGGATAAGTCTTTCTTTTGTGCAGTCGGCTAACGATGTGCGCGAAGCCCGCGAACTTATCGGTGACCGGGCTTGGATTATTTCCAAGCTTGAGAAGCCGAGCGCGATTGACGATTTGGAAGAGATTATCAAGCTTTCCGACGGTATTATGGTTGCCCGCGGCGATTTGGGCGTTGAATGTCCGTTGCCGACGGTGCCGGTTTTGCAAAAGAGAATCGTCACGGCTTGTCGCAAATATGCGCGTCCGGTCATTATTGCGACACAGATGCTTGAGTCGATGATTAAGGCGCCGACTCCGACCCGCGCCGAGGTTTCGGATGTGGCGACCGCGGTTTATGACGGTGCCGATACGGTTATGCTCTCGGCGGAAACGGCGGCCGGCGCTTATCCGGTTGAAGCGGTCAAAATGATGAATTCGGTCATTACGCAGGTTGAGTCCGATCCGTTGTTTTTCAAGCTGATGGAAAATTCGCGTTTGAACAACTGCTGTTCAGGCGAAGCGGATTCGATTACTTTTGCGGCCAGCGACATTTCGTCTATTTTGAAGAAGGTTGCCTGTATCGTAACCTATACGTCTTCGGGACTGACGACGTTTTTGACCGCGCGCGAGCGTCCGAACCTGCCGATATTGGCGATTACGTCCGAACCGAAGGTTGCCGACCGTCTGGGAATTGTCTGGGGAGCCAAGAGCTTTGTGAACAAAGAGAGTTTCAAAAGCTTTGACAAGATTGAGGATATTGCGGTTAAAATCGCGGTGGAAAACGGTTTTGCCCGGTCCGGCGACCATATTATCATCACGGCCGGTTTTCCGCTCGGCAAAAAAGGGCGTACAAACATGTTGCATACGGTTTATGTGGAATAAAAGACCAAGTTGTCTTTACAGAAAAAGCGCCGAATTCGGCGCTTTTTTGTCTGGCAGCGGCAAAAAGGGTTTTCATACTTGCGTACCAGCCAGATTCTGCATAAAAAAAAACCTGCTTGATTCAAGCAGGTTTTTAACTTTTCAAAAATCTCATCCGAATTAACCCTGACGAGCCTTCAGCTTCGGGTTCTTCTTGTTGATGACGTAGACACGACCTTTACGGCGGACAATCTTGCAATCCTTGTCGCGTACTTTTTTTGATTTTAAAGAGCTATAAATTTTCATTTTAAACAATCCTTTTATCTTTGACTTGTCCGCAAAATATGCTAAATGATACTAAATGTCAATGAGAAAATTGCTGGATAGTGAGGAAAAAGTGAAATATTCGGGCTTTGGGGCGGTTATCGGCATGTTCTGGGCGTTTTCGGCGCAGGCGCAGATGCCTTATCTGGACGAAGTGAAGGCGCTGGGAGCCGTGGCCGGGCAGGGAATGGCCTGCGGCGCTTCCAAATACGGCACTTTCGAACTGCTGGCCCGGGCGATTCTTATTTCTAAGGCCCCGAGCGACAAAATGCAGTCGGAAGCGGTTTATACCTATAACGAGGCCAAAGCCAACGCTTATATCTCCAAGCAGATGGACGGTTTTTTCGAATGTGACGTGATTAACCGCCGTTTTGACAATCAGGACATTTTCAAAGCCACGCTTTACAGAGACGGAACGATTAAAATGCCGGACGGTACGCTGGTAACGCCGCGGCAGCCTTATGACGCGACCTTGGTTTACAATAAGGACGCGGATGTTGACGCCGAAGCGATTTATAACGGCGGCGGCCGGCAGAATGTCGGCGAAATCAGAATAAAGCAGGAGGGAAGTTCGTCGGAAGTCAAAGCCGTTTATCAACCGTCGTCGGCTGAAATTGCCGCGCCGGCAGCCGTTTCGGAACGTCCTGCCGAGATACGCCGAACGGAACCGGCGGAGGACGCCGGTATCGGTCATATTAAAAGCCGGTGGAAAACTAATCGTTAAACTAACCCCGGTCAGCCAAAAAAGAATAAAAACCGCCGCTGTCGAGAGATACGGCGCGTTGTCGGTCACGGTTGTCCAGCAGCCGTAAAATCCGGCGGCGGGTTTTTTCGGAAGGGCACCAGTTTTCAATCAGGGGCATATTGTCGGGGCCGCGTCGGCCGGTGCGTCTTTCGACGAGCTGGGAAAAACGGCGTTTTTCTTCGTTCAGGCGGTCGTTGTCCGCGCCTCCTGCACGGCTGAATTCGATAATGTCTTCCGGCGGAAAGCCGGAGCAGGCGCCGGAAATGACCGCGACATAGCTTCTGACTTGGGAGGGCGAAATGCGGGCTTCTTTCAGTTCGGGATTGAGGTCAACCAGTTCCTGGTACATTCTGCGGACGGCAAAAAGGCTTTGTGGCTTGGCTTTCTGCAAGTCGGCGGCCAGTGCGTCGGTGCCCGGATTCATTCCGCGTTCGATGACTTCGTATATACGCATCGGCTTCATAAGCATTTCGTATTCGAGCGGGTTCATGTCTTCGGGAAATTTGTAATCGTGATAAATGCCCCGCAGTCCGGAGGCCTCTTCAAAGCGTTTGACCGGCGAATAGTTCCGGTAGTCCAGGCAGGCATAAAGCGCCGCCAGCTCGTTTCGGCGTTCTTCGGGAACGGCGGCATAGATTTCCTTTTGAACGGCCAGGCTTTGTTCTTTTCTGAAAGGGCGGCGGTTTTCCATGTTTTTCTCCGTGGCTGCAAAGGTAATTATAGATTGAAAATATTAAGATTGCAACTTGATAAATTTCCGTTATACTCGGGGCAAACATTTAATTTCAGGAGTATAAAATGGCATCATATCAGTATATTTTCGTTATGCAGAATTTAACCAAGGTTTTTCCGGGCGGCAGGGAACTGTTCAAGGGAATTACGCTGTCGTTTCTGCCGGGCGCCAAAATCGGCGTGCTGGGCGTGAACGGCGCCGGTAAATCTACATTGCTGAAAATTATGGCCGGTGTGGACAAGGAGTTTAATGGTGAAGCCTGGGCGGCCGACGGCGTTAAGGTCGGTTATCTGGAGCAGGAGCCGAAACTGGATCCGAACAAAAACGTTATGGAAAACATTATGGACGGACTGGGCGAAACCCGTGACCTGCTGAAGCGTTTTGAGGAAGTTTCCGCCAAGTTTGCCGAGCCGATGAGCGATGACGAAATGAATGCCCTGATAGAAGAGCAGGCCGCTTTGTCGGAAAAAATCGATGCCTGTGACGGCTGGAATTTTGAGCGAACCATTCAGATTGCAATGGACGCTTTGCGTTGTCCGCCGGCAGACGCCGACGTTACCAAACTTTCCGGCGGCGAAAAACGCCGCGTGGCTTTGTGCCGTCTGCTGTTGCAGAAACCTGACATGCTGCTTTTGGATGAGCCGACCAACCATTTGGACGCCGAATCGGTGGCTTGGCTGGAAAATCATCTTAAAGAATATAAGGGAACCGTGGTTATGGTTACGCACGACCGCTACTTCCTTGACAATGTTACCGGCTGGATATTGGAGCTTGACCGCGGTCAGGGCATTCCTTATGAGGGGAATTATTCGTCCTGGCTGGAACAGAAGCAGAAACGTTTGGAACAGGAAGCCCGTGAGGAAACCGCGCGTCAGAAAACGCTGGCCAATGAACTGGAATGGATTCACAAGAATCCGAAAGCGCGTCAGGCGAAGTCCAAAGCGCGCATCAATGCCTATGACGAGCTGCTGAACGCGGCGACCAAAGACAAAATCACGCAGGCGCACATCAATATTCCGATGACCGACAGGCTCGGCGATTTGGTTATTGAAGCCAACAACATTTCCAAAGGTTATGGCGACCGTCTGCTGATTGACAATCTGTCCTTCAAGATTCCGAAGGGCGCGATTGTCGGCATTATCGGTCCGAACGGCGCCGGCAAAACCACTTTGTTCCGCATGATTACCGGTCAGGAAAAACCGGATGCCGGCGAAATCAGAATCGGCGAGACGGTTGACCTCGGCTACGTCGATCAGAGCCGCGACGAGCTGGATCCGAACAAAAACGTCTGGGAAGAAATTTCCGACGGTTTGGACATGATACAGCTCGGCAAAAAGGAAATGCCGTCGCGCGCTTATGTCGGACAGTTCAATTTTAAGGGCGGCGACCAGCAGAAAAAAGTCGGGCAGCTTTCCGGCGGCGAACGCAACCGCGTGCATTTGGCCAAGATGCTAAAAAAAGGCGCCAATGTCATTCTGCTGGACGAGCCGACCAATGATCTTGACGTCGATACGTTGCGTTCTCTGGAAGAAGGCATTATGGAGTATCCGGGCTGCGTGCTGGTTACTTCCCATGACCGCTGGTTTCTGGACCGTCTGGCAACGCATATTCTCGCTTATGAAGGCGACAGTCAGGTCGTGTGGTTTGAAGGAAACTTTGAGGAATATGAAAAAGACAAGAAGCGCCGCCTCGGCGACGACGCTCTGGTACCGCATGCCATTAAGTACAGGAAACTTACCCGCTAGGGAAACTCTCGTATAACGGGGAACTAATGCAGGATTAGCAGATAAAATAAATCCTTATTATTTCCCCGTTCTCCGAGGTTTTTTTATTTGGTATTTTAAAATTTAAAACTTTTTGTCAGTTTAAACTCTTTGACGACGGATTATATGACTCTTCGGTTTCGGTCTTTGGGGCGGAACGATTTGACACTTGTGTTTAATAATTTGCGAGGAATCTATAAATGTTAAGAGGTACGGTTAAGTGGTTTAACAACAAAAAAGGTTATGGTTTTATTAATCCCGACGGCGAAGAAAAAGACGTGTTTGTTCATATTACGGCATTGGAAAAGTCCGGACTGCGCAGTTTGTCCGAAGGTTCGCGGGTCAATTTTGACATTTATGACGACCGCGGCCGTAAGGCAGCCGGCAACATTATCCTTTTGAATTAACTGTTTGGAAGGATGGAAAAAGCCCCTCTGCTGAGGGGCTTTTTCCTTTGTTATGTTCGGGCTTGTCCCTAATATCTCTTTTAGATTCCCGTGCCAAGCACGGGAATGACAGGGGAGAAGAAAAGAACACGGGAATGACAGGGGAGAAGAAAAGAACACGGGAATGACAGGAAAGAATAAAAGCACGGGAATGACAGAAGAGGAACTGTCTCTCTTGAGCGCAGCTTCCTTTATGTCATCCTCGGCCTCTTCCCTGTCATATTCGGGCTTGACCCGAATATCTAAGAAATAGATGCCCGGGTTAAACCCGAGCATGACGCTTTCCTCTGCTTGACTTTTAATATCGTTGCTTTTTTGTGTGACAAAATAAATATGGTTCCATTATTGGTAGACAGAAAAAATGTAGTTTCATTAATAGTTGACTCTTCCGACAAATCAGTGTATCCTGATATTCAGATATGGACTTCAATTCTGAACTTTCGGGAGAACGATCATGCGAAATCTGCTTTTATCTTCTGCAACTCTACTGCTGGTACCGGCCGTTTCCGTGGCCGCTCCCGACTTTCCTTCACATACACACACATACACACCTATCGAGTTGGAGCCCATATCCGATATTCCTGCTTCACTTAAACTCGCCTCCGTCTGTTTTCTCGGCGCCGGCGACTGCGGCGACGCGGGTTTCGGTAAAGGCGATGAGAATTATACTGTTGACACGGGGATTCAATGTATCAACGAAGGTTACGGCAAACAGAACTGCAATTCGGTACAGACGGTTGACGGTGTTTGCCCGTATAATCCGGCTTATGGTTTGGGCTGCAAATGCGTTTCCAATCTGGTAAGCTGTCCGGCGGGGCAGACAGGGGTCGGAGAGAGCTGCGGCGGCAAATATGTTTCCTGCGAATGCGATCCGGCGCTGGTCAGCTGCGCTTCAAACCAAGTCGGACAAGGCGCTTCCTGCGGCGGAAAGTATCAGTCCTGCGTCTGCAAGAGCGAATATATATACAACTCTTCCAACTGTACCTCGCCGCGTTCGGTATCGGGCGCCGGCTGCGGCGGACAATATACCGACTGCGTCTGTCCGTCCGGGGTTAACGAAGGGCAATACGGCTGCGAAGAATATTATTCGGCACCCTGCGAAACCGTATGTAAGAAAGCTTATGCCGACAACTGCCACATCCGTACGGACAACAACTCGCAGACCTATGGCTGCATGAAATATTACGACGACTGTTCAACCAAGTGCGAGACCCCTTACAAGGACAACTGCCGAAACAGAACCGAGATTTCGTTGCCGGCAAACGGCCAGTGTGCGGCGTATTTTTCCGATTGTTCTGCGAAATGTTCCGAATGGACATGCAAGTCCGGTTATGAAAAAAACGGCAATGTGTGCAAGCAAAGCTGCGATGCCAAATTTGTTTATGACAGCTCTAACTGTTCCGGTGAGGGAATGCTTTTGTCCGGTGAGAGTTGTGACGGCAAATATGCCGTCTGTAAAAAGTTTGCTAAAATCCTTTATTCCGACCGTACGGTGTCGTATGAGGATATTCCGGCAAAAACGCCAATAGGCATTGTGGTTGACGAGAAGAAGAAAATAGCTGTTTCATTGACTCATGACAGCAGAGTTTATAATGATTGGCAGAGTATTCCCCATAAATATCCGCAATCCTGGGAAGATTTGACTTTCTATGATATTCCGGCCATTGAAAATTGTGATAATCTGCAAATTTTTGACATGAAAGCCGGCTGGATAGACAATCCAAAGTGTCTGAACCGTGACGGCAAAAGTGAGACGGCCAAAATTGCCGCTTATGCCAAGAGTTCGGGAATAACGCATCTGGCGACGGATGTTGTACTTTCTTATGTTCCGCCGCAGGTTTCGTCGCCGGCTTCGTGGTTTGCCAAAGGACAGTGGTATCTGGCCAGTATTGAAGATTTTATAACAATATCGAGGAATTATGACGCAATAAAAAATACTTTCGAAAAACTTGAAAGCAGCCGCGCTTCCATAATAGATATAAGTGATTTGAAATATGTCGGATGGTATGCCTCAACAGAATGTGATGTCAAGCAGGTATGGGTTATGAATTGTTCGGACGAATGTCGTATGCATTGCCAGCCTAAAACGGCCAGTCCCATGACGGATACCAGCAGCAGTCGCGCATTTATCAGTTATTGAAACTATAAAGGAAACCCCGTTTTGAGCGGGGTTTTTATTTATATTCCCATTCTTCGTAGGCCTGTCTGCGGCGGTATTCGGGATTGAATTGCAGCGTCTTCTGATAAGCGGAGAAGAAGCGGGTGCATTTTTCCAGAGCCTGTGCAGCCTTGTTGTCATTGCCGATTTGAGAATGAATGCCGTACAATGCGTTGTAAGTCTGGTTTTTTGCCAGAAAGCGCTGGCTGCGGCTCCAGCCGCTGTTGTCTATCAGGTAGATTTTTTCTTCGTTAAGGCGGATTTTTTCGGCGGCGGACTTTGGCTTTTTCAGTTCTTCGTTAATGGTTCGAATTCCTTCCGTGCTGATTTGCCTTTTGATTTCTTCGGCATAGTTTGGAGCCGGAAGCGGATTCTTTTTGTCTTTGAGCATACGGTTGAGCAGGCGCACTTTGTCGACGGCCTTGGGGTGTTCGTTCAGCTTGTAGCGAAAATGCTCATAACCGCCGAGATGGTAAATTTGTTCCATTTTGCGGATGGCAAACCAGAGGTTTTTGTCGTCCAGACAGGGGAGCGTGCGGTCCAATTGTCCGATGACTGCTCCTGCTTGCCGGCAATTGTAGTTGTGAATGTCGCGGATATGGCGAAAAGTGCTTTCTATTCTCAGCATTTCGCCGACGACCGGAGGCGTGACCTTATTGGCAATGCGCGAATCGACAATCTGCCGGAGTTCGGATATGGAAAGTTCCGCGGTTTCCGGAGGCAGGCCGGCAGTTTGAACAATATCCCGGCGGGATTCGTAAAAGCGGTATTCGCGGCACAGTGCGGCCGTGCGGTTAAGGATGAGTTTGTCCTGCATGCTGTAATCGGCCATTGTTCCGTTCCTGTTCAGAAAAGATTATGGCCTTATCATAGCTTATATTTTCTTAAAAGGCAACGTTTTTGTATAAAATTTGTCTATCAGTTCAGGCCTTTGACCATACGGGCAAAAGTGATGCCCTGATCTTCAAAGATTTCGCCTTCCTGACGATAGCCCATTTTTTCGTAAAAGTTGACGACCGAGAGCATGGCATGCATGACAAGGCGCGAATAGCCGGCTTCTCTGGCGCGTTTTTCGGCGTATTTTACCATTTCGCGGCCAATGCCTTCGCCCTGATAACGGCTGTCGACAGCAACCTGCATCATGCGGATTTCCTCGTTGTTGACCGGCGCCAGAATCAGTCCGCCGACCAACGCGTCATCCAGGCTTTCGATGCAGCCGATGTGAAGATAGCCGGCTTCCTTGTCGCGGTGCATGTCCAGAAATTTGAGACCCAACGGTTCGAGAAGGACTTTGTAGCGGAGTTCGACCAAGTCGTCATAGCGGGAAGATCCGAACGGAATGTCAATCATTTTTTTCATGGTGCCCTCCTTAGCTGGTTTCTTCCTATTATAAGCACAAATTGATAATTCAATCAATATTATATTGCTTAATCCGAGATTTTCATTTATCTATTACTCAAGAAAATTTTTTAAACGGAAACAGTAAAAAAGATGACAACCGATTTGAATTTAATCAGAAACTTTGCCATTATTGCCCATATTGACCACGGAAAATCGACGCTGGCGGACCGCATGATTGAATACTGCGGCGGACTTGAACGCCGCGAAATGACCGAGCAGGTGCTGGACTCCATGGACATCGAAAAAGAGCGCGGCATTACCATCAAGGCGCAGACCGTGCGGCTGAACTATAAGGCCGACGACGGCAAAACCTATCAGTTAAATCTGATGGATACGCCGGGACATGTGGACTTTTCCTACGAGGTTTCGCGTTCGCTGGCTTCCTGCGAGGGATCGGTGCTGGTGGTGGACGCAACCCAGGGCGTCGAAGCGCAGACGTTGGCTAACGTATATCTGGCGCTGGACAACAATCATGAAATCGTTCCGGTGTTAAACAAGGTTGATTTGCCTTCCGCGGATGCGGCGCGGGTCAAACAGCAGATTGAAGACGTTATCGGGCTGGACGCCTCCGACGCGGTAGAGACTTCCGGCAAGACCGGTTTGGGCGTGAAGGATCTGCTTGAGGCGATCGTTCATCGGCTCCCTGCGCCGCAGGGCAGTGCCGAAGCGCCGTTGCAGGCGCTGCTGATTGACAGTTGGTATGATCCGTATTTGGGTGTGGTAATTCTGGTGCGGATTAAGGACGGCGTGCTGAAAAAGAAAATGCAGATAAGGATGATGAGCAGCAACGCGACTTATCAGGTGGAAAAAGTCGGTATTTTTACGCCGAAAATGCAGGACATTGAGGCGCTGTATCCGGGAGAGGTCGGTTTTCTGACCGCGAGCATCAAGAGCGTCAGCGACTGCCGGGTCGGCGATACGATTACCGACAACAAAAATCCCTGCGCCGCGCCGCTGCACGGGTTTAAGCCGTCGGTGCCGGTCGTGTTCTGTTCGATTTTTCCGGTCGACAGCAGTCAGTACGAGAGTTTGAAGGACGCTTTAGCCAAGCTGAAGCTCAACGATGCGAGCATTGACTATCAGAACGAAAATTCGGCCGCTCTGGGGTTGGGGTTCCGCTGTGGTTTTCTGGGACTCCTGCACATGGAGATTATTCAGGAGCGGCTGGGGCGCGAGTTTGATTTGGATCTGATTACGACGGCACCCTCAGTAGCCTATAAAATCCATATGACCAACGGTGAGACGGTTACGCTGCACAATCCGGCCGATATGCCCGATTTGTCGCAGGTGGCGTCGATTGAGGAGCCGATGGTCAAGGCGACGATTATGGTGCCGGACGAATATCTGGGCGCGGTTCTCAAACTCTGTACCGAACGCCGCGGCGAACAGCATGAGCTGACCTATGTCGGCAGCCGGGCTATGGTGGTTTATCAGATTCCGCTGAACGAAATCGTTTTTGACTTTTATGACCGTCTGAAATCGATTACCAGCGGTTATGCCAGCTTTGACTATGAGCTGACCGGCTATGAGGAATCCGATCTGGTTAAAGTGCAGATTCTGATTAACGAAGAACCGGTTGACGCGCTAGCGTTTCTTTGTCACTGTTCGGAAGCGGAATCGCGCGGACGGCAGATTTGCGAGCGTCTGAAAGACCTGATTCCGCGGCATTTGTTCAAAATTCCGATTCAGGCGGCCATCGGCGGGCGCGTGGTGGCGCGCGAAACGATTTCGGCGCTGCGCAAAGACGTGACGGCCAAATGTTACGGCGGTGACGTTACCCGTAAGCGCAAGCTGTTGGACAAGCAGAAAAAAGGCAAGCTCAGAATGCGCCAGTTCGGCAAGGTTGAAGTTCCCCAGTCGGCGTTTATTGAGGCTTTGCGTATCGGCGACAAGTAAAAACCTTGTAAACGGGGAACTAATACGAAATGTCGGAGAGGTAAGTGTTCAGGCATAGCGGAGGGCATCGAGTGCACCTTGCAGAATGTAGGCGGCGGCAGAAGAATCGAGAACCTTGCGGCGTTTGCTTCGGGACATGTCGACTTCCTTAATCAGAAAGTTTTCCATGGCTGATGATGATAATCTTTCGTCCCAGAAAAAGACCGGCAGGCCGGTTGCTTTTTGCAGCTTTTCGGCAAAGGTGCGGACTTCTTTGGCAATTTCTCCCTCTTCGCCGTTCATTTGCAGGGGCAGGCCGAAGACCATGCCGCCGATTTCCTTTTCCGACAGGATTTGGCTGATTTCGGCCAGATCTTTTTCCCAGCTGCCGCGCTGGATGATTTTATGCGACGTGGCAACGGTCAGCAGCAGGTCGGAGACGGCGACGCCGAGACGTTTGGCGCCGTAGTCGAAACCGATGAGCGCCCGGTAGGGTTTAAGGGCTGATTTAAATTCGCGGATATCCAAGGCTTACCTCTTTTAATTCTCAAAAATACAGCTATTTGCTAATTGATTTTTAAGAATATTATACTACTATTCTGCTCAAGTAAAATTCTTTTTCTCATAGGTGATATAATGAAATTAAAATATATTTTAGCCCTCGTTATGTGTTTGCTCGTAACCCCGGCTAAAGCCGAACTGCAAATCGACGTCAACGGCGCGATGCGCGATCCGCTGCCGCTGGCTTTTCCCGAGATGATTCACGAAGGTTTCTGGGTCGGCCAGTATGCCGGCAAAATCCGCAGCGTGGTTATCGCGGATTTGGAGCGTTCGGGGCTGTTCCGCATTATTCCCGAAAACAGCTATATTCAGGAGCTTACTTCGGTGGACGAGCAGCCGAACTTTGTCGACTGGAAGGCAATTAACGCGCATGCTCTGGTACAGAGTGCCGTCAAGGAAGTGAATCCGAACACGCTGCGGGTCGAGTTTCGCCTGTGGGACGTTTACGCCGAGAATCAGCTCAAAGGCCAGTCTTTTACCACAACCAAAGACAACTGGCGCCGGGTAGCCCATGTGATTGCCGACGCCATTTATGAGCGTTTGACCGGCGAAAAGGGCTATTTTGACACCCGGATTGTTTATGTTTCCGAAACCGGGCCGGCGACCAAGCGCGTCAAGCGGCTGGCGATTATGGATCAGGACGGCGAAAACCACAAGTTTTTGACTTCCGGTGCCGCGATGGCTCTCACGCCGCGTTTTTCGCCGAATCTGCAGAAAGTAACCTATATGTCTTATGCCGGTTCCATGCCGAAAGTTTATATTCTGGATATTGAGACCGGCCGTCAGGAACTGCTGGGATCTTTTCCGGGCATGACCTTTGCGCCGCGTTTTTCTCCGGACAGCAGCAAGGTTCTGTTGAGCTATGCGAACAACGGCCGCACCAATATCTACGAGATGGATTTAAAACGCCGCACCAGCAAACAGCTGACTTCCGGTCCGGCCATTGATACGTCGCCGAGCTATTCGCCCGACGGCAGTCAGATTGTGTTTAACTCCGACCGCGGCGGCAATCAGCAGCTTTATGTTATGAATGCCGACGGTTCCGACGTGCACCGTATCAGTTTCGGTACCGGGCGTTATGCGACGCCGGTGTGGTCGCCGCGCGGCGATTATATCGCCTTTACGAAAATGGCCAACGGTCAGTTCTATATCGGCGTTATGTATCCGGACGGCAGCGGCGAGCGTTTGCTGGCCAGCGGTTATCTGGTCGAAGGGCCGACTTGGTCGCCGAACGGCCGCGTGTTGATGTATTTCCGCCAGGATAAGGGGAACTCTCGCAGCAATGCGCCGGTCAAGCTGTATTCAATCGATTTGACCGGATATAACGAGCGGATGATTGTGACGCCGGCCGAGGCTTCAGATCCGGCCTGGTCGCCGCTGTTGCCCTGATTTGCGGAAAAGCCCCTCGGAAGAGGGGTTTTTTTCTTTGTCATGTTCGGGTCGACATCTCTTTTTAGATTCCCGTGCTTTCTCCCTCTAAGTCATCCCCGGGCAAGCATAGCGTGACCCGGGGATCTCTTGGATTGCCGGGCCAAGCCCGGCAATGACAATATTATTTTTTCTTCTGTCATCCTCGGGCAAGCGCAGCGCGTTCCGGGGATCTCTGGATATTCGGGACAAGCCCGAATATGACATAAAGAAAAACAAGCCCGAACAAGACTATAAGGAAAAATAAGCTCGAATATGACAAAAGGTGGAGATCCCCGGGACGCGTTGCGCCCGAGGATGATAGTAACAATAATAAAAACAAAGCCGAGCATGACAAAAGAAAAGGAAGACGGAAATGAAAAAATGTGCGGCAAGTGTTTGAAGACGAGGCGAAAAAAGGTGCTTAGGATTTGTCGGCATAGCTGTAAGCGACGGCTTTAAGCGTGTGGATAAACTTTTCGCCTTGCAGAAGTTCCCGTCGGCCGACCGGGTAGACATTGTCGACCAGATGTTTTATATCCGGGTCTACGGCAACCTCTTGCGGCAGAAAACGACGGCGGAAAGCATAAGCCGAGGCGATGGTCTTTTCCTCGTCACGAGTGTCATAGCCGATGATTTTCAGAAGCTCGGCCGGGTCGTTAACGCCGATTTTTTCGGCATTGCGGAGCTGATACCATAAACCGATGCCTTCACGCGCCAGACGTTTCCACGGAAAACGAATGCCGGGATCCGGTTTGCGTGTGGGGGCAATATCAGAATGGGCGACGATGCGGCGCGGGTCAAGGTTGTATTTTTTTATCAGTTTGCGGCAGAAGGGAATCAGCTTTTCAATCTGAGCTTCGGCAAAGTCCTGCTGTCCCAGGCTCAGATTGCCGATTTCAATGCCGATTGAATGCGAATTCAAATCCGTGTCAATCCCTTGCCAATAGCCGGCTCCGGCATGCCAGGCGCGTTTTTGTTCGTCGACCATGCGGGTAATCCTGCCGTTGAGGTCGACGAAGTAGTGGCAGCTTAGTTCCAGTTTGTCGAGACTCTCAAAAACTTCGTCGGCGTCGGCATGACAGGTGGCGTGAAGCACGAGCATGTCGACCGGCGTCTGGCGTTCGTTGTAGTGGGGAAGAAAGCATTCCTGCATCGGCGGTTCCTAAATGGTCTTGCGGCTTTTCATGATATTTTGATAAGCATTGTTGATTTCGGCCATTTTGAGCGTATAGGCCTCGATGGTGCAGCGGTCGGCGCCGTTGGCCTGCGCGCGGTCGGGATGATACTGGTTAATCAGTTCTTTCCAGCGGCGTTTGATTTCGCAGTTGCTGGCGTTGCAGAAAACGCCGAGCACCTGATAACAGTCGTTCAGCGAAGATGCCTGGGTGCGGATTTCGAAATTCTGGCGAATGGCTTCGAAATTGCCGTCGGGAAGTTCGATGATGGTCGCTACCGAACGGATAATGCCGAGTTCGGCGTCGCCGAAACGACCGTCGGCCACGGCGATTTTGAATAGGTTTTCAACGATGCTTTCCTGCAGGTTGAGGTCGTCTTTGGCCAGCAAGCGCAGCTGAAATGCATAGGGTTCGAAGTTGTCGGCAGTTTGTTTGGCTTCGTTGAAAATGCGGGCGAGTTTGTCGTTGCTGCCGGCGGTAATGTCAAAAATCTTTTTGAAAGCGCGGATTTCGTTTTCGCTGACCTGTCCGTCGGCCTTGGCAACTTTTGCCGATAGTCCGGCCATGGACTGAATCAGCGAAACCTTGCGGGCTTCGGCGGAATGCAGCGCCAGCTTGAGCGGATTTATTCTGGCCCAGAAACCGAGCAGGCGGTTGATTTTCAGCTTGCTGCGCCAGGAGCCTTCCAGCCGGTAGAGATCGGCGAAAAAGCCGATAATGATGCCGGCAAACAACACAATCCGGCTGTGTAGCGAAAAGCCGAGAATGAAGCCGAAGATTTTTCCCCAATGGCGGTTCCAGAAATGTTCAAAGCCTTTTTTGGCGTCTTTGACCAGGGCGTTGCCACGGACGTCGAACAGGATGTGTCCGAGAATGAACAGGGTTATAAAGCCGCCCCAGCCGAAAGCTGCCGCGCCGAGCAGCGCTCCCCAGACTTTGCCGAACAGGTTGTCGTCAAGCCGGTTGTAATATTTGTAAAAACCATAGGGAAGCAGCAGACGGACGTTGTCGTCCAGTTCGCTCAGGCGGTTCTCAATCCATTTGCCGACCAGCGAACGGTCAATCAGCAGATGGCCGAGGAACATTCCCCAGAAAAAACCGGCGGCGCCGAACAAGCGCAGCCCGATGACAGATAACGTGAATTTGCCCAGCGGTGCCATAAACTTTCTTCTTAACGGTTAATGATAGTTCATAATAGCTTAAATTTCCCGGAAAATAAAGCTCTTATAAAGTTATGGTTGATAACTGCACCGGAAAGTCGGCAGGGCGCGTTATGCGGCCGAGGCGGCATTCGCGGCGGTAGCTGAAATAGTCCGGGTCGGTGAAGGTGTCGATACCGGCGGCGGCAATGTTTTCAATGCCGAATTTGCGCAGACGGAAGAGCAGGTACTGTTCCATGTCAAAAAGATAACACTCGGCGCCGGCCGGCGTGAAAAAACTTTGGTTTTCAGGATCCTGCGCGAGAAACTCGCTGAGCATGTCGGTCCGGGTCTCAAAAGAATTTTTTTGCAGACAGGGGCCGACGGCCGCGGCAATATGTTTCAGTTCGGCGCCGTGTTGCAGCATCAGAGCCAGCGTGTTTTCCATAATGCCGCGCACTGCGCCGCGCCAGCCGGCGTGCGCGGCGCCGATGACGCCGTTTTTGAAGTCGGCAAACAAAACCGGCGCACAGTCGGCGGTTGTTATGCCGAGCAGGATTCCGGGCCTGTCCGTTACCAAACCGTCGGCCTCGATCCGGTGCAGCGAAGGGGCGTCTGTATATTCGGCATGGCCGGTTACGCCCTGACAGGGAAAAGCGGCGGCCGCAGCCGTCATTCCGAAAGCGCCGGCGGCAATGTTGATATTTTGCCTGATGTTTTCCGGGGCGTCGGCACTTTTGCGGTTGACGTTCAGGCTTTCGTAGCGGCCGTTTGAAACGCCGCCGTGACGGTCGAAAAAGCGGTGTTTGTCCGCCGGCAGGTTGGGCGCGTTCCAGCTCATTTCAAAAAGCTTTCGCCGTAAGCGAGCGGAGCAATGTCCAAAAAGGCGGCAATGCTTTGACCGAGGTCGGCATAGGTGGCGCGTCGTCCGAGACTGCGGGGAGCGACTTGGCGGCCGAACATGAGCACCGGCACCTGCTCGCGGGTGTGGTCGGTTCCTTCATAGGTTGGGTCGTTGCCGTGGTCGGCGGTAATGAACAGCAGATCGTCATCGCGAATGTGCGGCAGAATCTCCGGCAGACGCGAATCGAAATATTCCAACCCTTCGGCATAGCCTTTGACATTACGGCGATGACCCCAGAGCATGTCAAAGTCTTCAAAATTGGTAAAAATCAGACTGTTGTTCGGTGCGGTCTGTAAGGCGCCGAGGGTCAGGTTCCAAAGCTCTTCCAAACCGGCGCCGTGGATTTCTTCGGTAATGCCGCGGTGCGCATAAATGTCATTGATTGCGCCGATGGCAAAGACCTCGCGCCCGGCGGCTTTCAGGCGGTCGAGCAGCGTGTCGCCGAAAGGCTGTGCGGTGTAGTCGCGGCGGAATTTGGTGCGGGTAAAGCTTCCGGCTTTTTCGCCGATGAACGGGCGGGCGATGATACGGCCGATATTATACGGCTGCACATACCGGTAAGCAATCTGGCACAGTTCGTACAGACGCTCCAGCCCGAAATGCTCCTGATGGGCGGCAATTTGCAGGTTGCTGTCGGCAGAGGTGTAGAAAATCGGTTTGCCGGTGGCAATGTGTTCTTCGCCCAGCTCCTGAATAATTACGGTTCCTGAAGCGGCTTTGTTGCCGAGGATGCCGTCAAGACCGGCTTCGGCGCAGATGCCGGCAACCAGGCCGGCCGGGAAAGACGGGTAAGCCGGCGGAAAGTGTCCCCAGCCCTTGAGGTTGGGCAGGCCGGCCAGTTCCCAGTGTCCGGAAACGGTGTCTTTGTCGGCGCTGATTTCGCGCATGCAGCCCCAGGCGGCGGGAAGGCCGAGCCGGCTTTCCGCCTGAACGGAAAGCGCCGGTTTGCGGCCGGCTGCCAGTTCCGAGGCTTTGCAAAGCCCGAGGCCGGCCAGATTGGGAATCCGCATGTTCGGATAAGCGGCGGCGATGTGGCCGAAAGTGTCGGCTCCGTCATTGCCGAATTTTCCGGCGTCCGGCGCTCCGCCGATACCGAAAGAATCCATCATCAAAATTACGGCGCGTCCCATTTTGTTCTCCTTGTGTCAGACAATGTGTTCAATTATGACCGGTTTTTTTACCGGTTTCTGTTCCGAAACGGTTATGCTGCGTCTGAGATATGCGGCGGCCTGTTGCCAGGACGCCTCGTCGGCGGCATGAATAACGGCCAGCGGTCTGTGGGCGTCGACGTAATCGCCGATTTGGCAAAAGTCAGTATAGCCGGTCGAGTAGTCAAGTTTCTGGTCCGGGGTAATACGGCCGCCTTTGAGGCCGATAATGCTCAGGCCGATGTTCCGGGTCTGCATGGACGCAATCCAGCCGTCCTTTTCGGCGTACAGCGGTTTAACAACCGGGGCGCGGGGCAGGTATCTGTCCGGGTAATCGCAGAAATCGACCGGGCCGCCGAGCGCCGCGACCATGCGGGCAAAAATTTCCAGTGCCCGGCCGGAAGACAATGCCTTTGTCAGTTTGTTCTCCGCTTCGGTTTTGTCTTTTGCCAGCTTGGCAGAAACCAGAAGTTCGGCGCAAAGCGCCATGGTAACTTTGTGCAGACGCGAATCGACGTTCTGCTCCTTAAGGTAAGCGATGGCTTCGGCGACTTCGACGGCATTGCCGGCGGTGCGGCCGAGAACCTGATTCATGTCGGTCAGAACGGCGGAGGTTTTGGTTCCGGCGCCGTTGGCGACGGTAACGATGGATTCTGCCAGCCGCCGCGCGTCGTCAAGATTATCCATAAAAGCGCCGTTGCCGCATTTGAGGTCCATGACCAGGCAGTTCAGTCCGGCGGCCAGTTTCTTTGACAAGATGGAAGCGGTTATCAGTTCGACGGATTCAACGGTGCCGCAGACGTCGCGAATGGCATAAATTTTTTTGTCGGCCGGGGCCAGGTTGCCGGTCTGCCCGATAATTGCGCAACCGACTTCGCGAACGGTTTGGCGGAACCGGTCGTTGTCAGGCGCGGTTTGATAGCCGGGAATGGAATCGAATTTGTCGAGCGTGCCGCCTGTATGTCCGAGCCCGCGGCCGGAAATCATCGGCACAAAACCGCCGCAGGCCGCAATCATCGGCGCCAGCATCAGGCTGACTTTGTCGCCGACGCCGCCGGAAGAATGTTTGTCGACGACAGGCCCGTCAATGTCCGGCCATTGCAGCACGTCGCCGGAATCGCGCATGTTCAGCGTGAGTGCGACGGTTTCGTCACGGGAAAAACCGTTCAGAAAAATTGCCATGGTCAGGGCGGCGGTTTGGGCGTCGGCAATTGAACCGTCGGTTACGCCTTTGACGAAAAAGCTGATTTCTTCGTCGGTCAGCGTTTGGCTGTTGCGTTTTTTACGAATGATTTCCTGTGGCAGAAAAGTCATGTCAGTATCCTCTTTCTATTACTTCTATCAGATTGTCGAGCAGCGAGCTGGCGCCGATGCGGAAGTTGGACGGGCTTATCCATTTCCAGCCCATGATCGCGTTAGCAAGGACCAGATATTTTTTTGCGTCGTCGATGGTTTTGATGCCGCCGCTGGCCTTGAAGCCGACGTTGCGGCGGCCGGAGGCGACGGTTTCCAGAATGACGTTGGCGGCTTCCGGCGTTGCCGAAACCGGCGTTTTGCCGGTGGAGGTTTTGATGAAGTTGGCGCCGTTGTCGATACAGATGCCGGCGGCGCGGGCAATTAGCGCGGCCTTTTCAATAACGCCGGTTTCCAGAATGATTTTGGAAGGATGTTTTTTGCCGGTAATTTTACTTATCAGGGCAACAAAGTCGGCACAGGTCTGATAATCGCCGGCAAGAAAGTTCCTGTACGGGAAGACGGCGTCGATTTCCACGGCGCCCTTTTCGAGCGCGTATTCCGTTTCGGCACGGACTTTGCTCAGGTCGCTGCCGCCGTCGGGGAAGTTGACGACCGTGGCAAGTTTGACGCTGGTGCCGTCCAACAGGCTTTTGGCCAGCGGCAGAAATTTCGGATATATACAGACTGCGGCGACGTTGCCGTAGGGCGTCTGAGCTTTGGCGCAGAGCTTTTCAATGCGGCTTTCGGTGTCGTCGTTGTTCAGCGACGTGAGGTCGAGCAGACGGACGAGGTGTTTGGCAGCAGTAACGTCATCCATGGCTAAATCTCCCGAATACAGGTTTTGACTAAGCGGACAAGGTTTGCGGAGGCCTTTTCGGCTTCGCGCAGGGTTTCGGCATGGTTTAACGCGCCTTGTTTCAGGCCGCAGCCCAGATTGACGATGACCGAAAAACCGAGAACCCTCATGCCGGAATGAACGGCGCAGATAACTTCGGGAACAGTGGACATGCCAACGGCGTCGGCACCGAGAATCCGATAGGCGCGAACTTCGGCCGGGGTGTCGAAAGTCGGGCCGCTGACCATCAGGTAGACGCCTTCGGCCAGCGGGACGTTTTCCCTTGCGGCAATTTGTCTGGCCCGGGTGCGAAGTTCCGCGTCATAGGCGTTGCTCATGTCGGGAAAACGGGGGCCGAAGGCGTCATCGTTGGGGCCGATGAGCGGGTTAGTGCCGCTGAGGTTGATATGGTCGGAAATCAACATAATCGTACCGGCCGGCAGATCCGCGGTCAGTGAACCGGAGGCATTGGTAACAATCAGGTTTTTTATGCCGAGCAGCTGAAACGCCTTGATGAAGGTGTTTATGCTCTGCGGGCTGTGCCCCTCGTAAAGATGGACGCGTCCCTGCATGCAAAGTATGTCTTTGCCCTCAAGCCGGCCGATAATCAGGCGTCCTTTGTGCCCGCTGACGGTGCTTTGCGGAAAGCCTTCAATTTCGGCATAGGGGATAACGACCGGGTTTTCCACCAGATCGCCGAGCGCTCCCAGGCCGCTGCCGAGTATGACGGCGGTTTCGGGACGGCAGGTGCCGAGGCGGGCTTTAATTTGAGCGGCAATTTTCTCTATCATTTGGCAAGGTCCTTTTCATCAAAAGCGAAGGGCAGAAGTTCGGCGGCGGTGCAGGTTCTGCGGACTCCGGACGCGTCGGCCAGATGAACCAGCGTCTGCGGCGCGGAAAATTCCTTTATCCGCTGCCGGCAGGCGCCGCAGGGCGAAATCAGCTCCTTGCCGCTGCCCAAAATCAGAATTTCGGCAATTTCACGGCTGCCGCCAGCAATCATGGCGGCAATGGCGCCGGTTTCGGCACAGCTGCCGCAGGGATATGACACGTTTTCGACGTTGCATCCGGCGTAAAAACGGCCGTCGCTGCTGAGAACGGCAGCACCGACCGCAAACCGCGAATAGGGAACATAGGCGTTTTTCATTGCCGCGGAGGCGAGTTCAAACAGCTTGGGGATATTATTCATTTCTTGCATATTTCCCTTAAAATGTTTATTAATTAATTTATGTTTTAATACTATATACAGTTTGCGGATTTAGCAAAGATTATTTTAACTTTTTGCATTACCGGCGGGGGAGAAAAGTTTTGAAAAAGGCGGCAATCATTATACTGGCGGTGTTGATTCTGGCAGTCGGCGGCGTATCGGCCTATGTGGCGATGATTGACTGGAATGAGCACAAGGACCAGATTGCCGCGCAGTTTTCGGAAGTGAGCGGCAAACGCGTCGTTTTCGAAGGACCGGTCAGCTTCAAGATTTTTCCGTCGCCGGACCTGACCGCCTCCAATATCAAGGTTTACAGCCGCGAGGGCGTCAATCAGGACGTGCCGCTGGCGACCATTGACCGGCTGGTGGCCAAACTGTCGCTGTGGCCGCTGCTGAAAGGCAACTTCGAAGTCAAGATGATGTCGCTGATCGAGCCGAAGATTTTGATGGACGTTGACGACAATGGCCGATTGAACTGGCAGTCGTCGATTACGGAAGAACAGAAGCTCAATCTGGACAATGTGGAAATAAAGCTCGACAGCGTGCTGCTGGAAAAAGCGACGCTGAATTTTGTCAATGCCAAGCATGATGTTGACATCAAGCTGGAGAATCTGAATGCGGAAGTGATTGCACCGAGCATCTTCGGTCCGTACCGCATTGAAGGAAGCTACATCAAGGACAACAATCCGGAAGGCTTTGCCATGTCGCTGGGACGGTTTTCGGAAAGTTTTGCGACGTCGGTCAATTTTGTGCTGAACCATCCTACTTCGGAAACCTTTGTCCGTTTTGACGGTTCGATACTGCTGAAGAACGATGCGATTAACGGCAACCTGATTGTCGAATCGAAAAAACCGGTCGACTTCATCAACAAAAACTTCAAAGACGTCAATCTGGGCACGGCGTATGATTATCCGCTGGCTTTGTCAATGCAGCTGGATACCAATAAAACCAAAGCTTCCCTGTCAAATATCGTTGTGAAGTACGGAACGACGGCCGGTGCCGGAAACATTCTGATTCCGCTGGCGGAAGAATATGCCGACGAGGACGAGGAACCGTCCCGGCGGCGGGCGGAAATCGGTTTTGAAATGACCGACCTTGATTTAACGCCGATTGCGGCGGCGCTGAAAGCCGGTTATGAGAAGTACGGCGCGGAAGGGGCGGCTTATAATCCGCAGCTTAAGTTTGATTTTATTGCCGACTTGAAATCCATCAACACGACCTATAACGGCCAGACGTTGAAAAACTTCAACCTGAGCGCCGATTATCTGGGCAACCAGCTGACTCTCCGCAATCTGAGCGCGACGCTGCCCGGCGAAACGGAATTCAAGGTTACCGGCGACGTGTTTGCCGACAATGATGAGCTTACCTATTCGCTGCAGCCCGAATATACGACCAATGATTTGCAGAAACTGCTGGGCTGGCTGGGATATCAGGTTAATCAGGTAACGCAGGCGACCTATAAGCGCAGCACCGGCGACGCAACCGTGGAAGGAACGCTGAAAACGGTAAAGATTTCGCCGTACGAAATCAGTGTCGACAAGAGTTCTTTTTCCGGCAATATGGGCATTATTACCGGCGAGAGGCCGAATGTCTTTCTTGAGGTTAATGCCGACAGCGTTAACTTTGACAATTATATTCCGCCGCTGCCGGCCGAAGAGCAGGGCGGTACCCTTGCCGAAAAAATCAACCGCCGTTTTGCCAGGCTTGGTTTCCTGAATGATTTCGACATGCGGCTTTTCGGTAAAATCGGGCTGGGCATTTATGAGAACATTCCGTTTGAAAATACGCAGTTTGACATGGATACGGCGCAGGGCGTGCTGACGGTTTCGAAACTTAATGTTGGGGCAGTGGCCAATGCGGCGGTCGACGTTTCCGGCGTGTTGAAGGGCATGGGGCAGTCGCTGCAGTTTGAAAATCTGAAGTATAGTCTGGAGACCAAGGATTTGGCATCTTTTCTGAACAAATTTGCGCTGCCGCTGCCGAATGCCGATTTGAAAAAACTCAAAAACTTCAGTTCTAAGGGCATTTTGACCGGCAGTCCGGAACTTATGGCAATGAAGACGGTCTCGCGTTTGGAAAACATTGATTTCATTTATGGCGGGCAGGCCGGAAAGCAGAACGGGCAGTGGGTTTTTGCGGGAGAGGTTGATCTGAAGGCACCGGATTTTGTTCAGCTGGTTAACGATTTTAACTTTAACTACAAGCCCAAGGCTTTTTCGCTGGGGATTTTTACACTGGCGTCCAAAGTTTCGGGAACCGCCGATAAATTTAGGCTTACCGGTTTGAATGCCTTTGTCGGTTCCAACAATTTTAAAGGCGAGCTGACTGTTGACCGCAGCCTGGGGCGTCCGAACATTACGGCTCGGATGGATGTTAACAAGTTTGAACTGGAACGCTTTTTTTACAACGATGCCCCGAATCAGGAGAATAAGGTTACTTTCCGCGCCGGCGAAGCCGAGAATGCCGTGTTTGTCGCCCGTCCGTTTTTGGACAAGAGCAAAATCAATTATGATTTTTACAAAACGTTTGATCTGAACGGAAACTTTAAAATTGCGTCGCTGACATATAAAAACGAGGATTTCAGAAATGCGGCGCTGAACGGCGTTCTGAAAGACGGGACGTTGACGCTTGGCAATTTTGCCGCAGATTACAACGGCGGACAGGTTTCGGGCAATGCCGAACTTGGTATGGTCGACGTGCCGTATCTGAAGGGCGAACTTAATCTGCAAGGGCAGAAAATGGCGGAAAAAAGCTGGAGCGGCAGCATGTACGGTATAAAATCGGGAATTTTGTCCGCACAGGCCGCTTTTCATACCGGCGCCGCTTCCGAAGAAGAAATGCTGACCGGTTTAGGCGCAGACATCAGCTATACGGTTGAAGCGCCGGTCGTCAAGGGCTGGAATTTAAGCGTCGTTGATGCAGACCTGAAAAAACGCGACCGTTCGGACGGGCTGGCGGCACTGGTGCAGGAGAATCTGCAAAAAGGCGAAACGGCCTTTGCGCGCGCTGCCGGCAAAGTTAAAATCGCGAATGCGCAATATGTTTTTGAAAACGCGGTCTTTGAGGCGCCGGGCTGGACGGTGTCTATGACCGACAAAGGCAGTCTGGACACCTGGGACATGGATGCGGCCTTTACGGTAACCTTCCCCGGCGGCAAGGTTAAACCGTTCGGCTTTGCAATGACCGGTCCGATGATTTCGCCGGTTTTAACCGTTGACGTCAAGGCAATTACCGATACCTACGACGCTCACTGGGAAAAGGTTGCCGCGGACAAAAAGGCTGCGGAGGATGCCCGCAAGGCACATCTGAAGGCTCTGATGGATGAGCAGCAGAATTATGCCAAAAACATTCAGCAGCGTTTGTTCAAAGACGTTATTCCGGAATTGGAAGCGCGTCGCAAAATGACGACGGACGCCGATATTCTGGCTAAATACAAAGAGATTGATGACCGGGTTAAAGAAGTCAGCAAAGGGCTGGACGAGGTTATTGTTCAGGGACTGGTTCCCGAGTTCGACGAAAGCCTGCCGAAAGCGCTCGGCGAAAAAAATTCACAGCTGGACGACCGCTCGGCCGGATTTAAAAACGAAATACTCGGCGTTTATGAGCAGGACGTTAAAAAGAGAATTAACGGTTTCTACAACAAAATTGTCGACAATTACAACCGCTCGAAAGCGGATGTCAACACTTACCGCGACAACTACGGCGTTTTCGGCCGGCGTCTGGCGATGATTAAGACCATGCTGGACATAGAACAGGACGACCGGGTCATCGAAATGAAAAAAGAAATTGAGGACAGGTTGCTGGCGCTGGACGCGGTCAATACGCAGGTCGTCAAAGACTATATCTTTATGCAGAACAGTCATGATCTCGGGCAGCTGGAGGATTATGCCGCCAAAATTGCCGGACTGGAGGTGCAGTCGGCGGAGGATTTGAAACTGCTGAACGAAAAAATCGAAGCGCTGTTCAAGTATTCGGAAGAAATTACGTCGGCGGAAGAAAAAGCTTATGACGAAAAGCTCAAGCAGGAGGAAATCAAGAAAAAGCTGGAGGAAAACACCGGCAAAATTTCAGGTGCGCGGGGAGAGGACATTACGGTGACGCGCGATATTGAAGAAATTGAAAAGATGGAAGCCGCCAAGATGAAAGAGGATATTCCGGTTCTGGATTTCAGCGGTAAAACGCCGAGCGGAGTCGTCAAGAAACCGACGATAATTCTGGAAGGCGAAACAGCGGCGGAAACTGACGACGCGGCGTCGGGCAGCGTCAGGACATGGCAGAAACTCGAACCGGTCGGACGAACATTTCCAGAGGTCTTGAAAGCAGAGGAAGACGTTGTTTCGGTGCCGGTCGAAAAAGCGAAAGAACCGGTTGCGGCCGAACCGGTATCTGAGTCCGAAAAGCCTCTACTGAAGCAGACTCTGGGCGAAATTTCCAAAGCTTCGGGCAAAATAATCAGGGTAGACGATTAAAATCAGACTCTTTTGACTTAAGGGTTGTGCAAGGGTTGTTTTTGGCTTGTCGAATCGTTTTTTTATGATATGATTCTGGGCATTGTGTAACATTATGTATTATTGGAGTTTTACATGATAAAAAAACCTGAAGTTTGTATTTTGCCCGTAGCCGGACTTTCAACCAGAAACCTTCCGGCAACAAAAGCTCTTCACAAAGGGTTTCTTACCCTCGACAGTCTGCCGATTATCCAGTATGCGGTTGATGCCTGTGCGGAAATCGGGGTTAAGGAAATTGTTTTCATCTACAGCGACCAGTCCTGCAAACATTTGTTTGAAACCTATTTCAAACCTTATCCGTGGCTGGAAAACCATTTGAAAGAAAAAAACAAGCTTGATCTTCTGAAAGTCATTCAGGACATTATTCCGCACGGCATGAAGTTTTCTTTTGCCGAACAGAAGGAACCCAAAGGCAACGGCCATGCCATTCTGATGGCCAGGGAAATCGTCGGCGACCGTGACTTTATCGTTATGTGGCCGGATGACGTATATATCAATATTCACGGCGACGGTATTCTGAAACAGCTGCTTAAAGTTTATGACGAATACGGCGGCATGGTTGAGAATATCATGGAATTTCCGCGCGAGCAGATGACCCGTTACGGCGCTTTGGTCGGTGCGGTTCGTGACGGACGGGTCGTTCATGCCAAAGGCCTGGTCGAGAAGCCGAAGCTTGAAGAAGTTCCATCAAACTATGCCAGCATGGGGCCGTATATTCTGCCGAACGTGATTATGGACATTCTGCCTGAGGTCAGCAAAGGTTCCAACGGCGAAATCAACCTGACCGACGCCATGAATCTGGCGGCCGCGCGCGGCGTCAAACTCAGCGGTGTCCTTTGTGACGCCATGAGGTTTGACTGCGGCACCAACAAGGATTTGGCATATTCCGACCTTAAGCTCAAATTGATGCGCAATCCGGAGATGCGGGCTTATGCAAAGGATTTGCTGGATACGATGTTCGTTTGATGCGGAATAACGGAGAGTGATATAAAAAAGACCGGAATTGTCCGGTCTTTTTTTGTATGAAAATGCTTTTGAAACCGTTTACAGTCTGGTTATCAGGTTGATGGAATCGTCAATCAGCTTATTTTGTGTTTTGGCATCCAAATTTTTAACAATGGCAGCTTTGACCGTTTTGATGGTAAGTTCACTGGTCAAATCGGAAATTTCTCTGGCCGCCTTTTCTTTGGATGCGGTAATCCGGTCTTCGGCCTCTTTTTCCTTAATTTTCATTTCTTCTTCAAGTTTGGCAAGGTTTTCTTTTTTGAAATATTCGATTTCTTTCTGCGATTTGTTTAATATTGCCTGCGCTTCCTTGTCGGCGTTAAGAAATTTTTTTTCATAATCAGCCAGCAATTTCTGCGCTTCGTCGCGGAGTTCGGCCGCGTCGTGAATGCGTTTGGTTATGCTGTCAATGCGTTTGTTCAGCATTGAGCGAACCAGTCTGCCGATCGGCCCGGCCAGCAGCAGGACGACCAGAACGAAAGCTACGCCGACCCAGAATTCGGCGCTTTGATAGAAGATTTCCTCGTGACCGTGAAGTTGTTCGGCGGTGTTTTCAATTATGCCGGAAACGTCATCGGCGGCCTGCATAACCGCGTTTTGGGCGGCGTCGATGATTTCTTTGCCGGAATTAATGTTTTCGGTGGTCATTTCTGTTCTGCCTCGACGGTTTTTACGGCTTCTTTAAGTTGTTTGGCGGTAATCGACGTTAAGCCGATTTTGGCAACAACGGCCTGCGCCAGTTCTTCGGACATATCTTTGACTCTGGCCATGGCTTCTTCTTTGCTTTTGGCGATTTCGGCTTCGCCGGCGGCAATTTTCTTTTGGAGTTTTGCTGCCAGTTCATCCTGTTTGGCCTGCATATAGGCATTCAGCTCAGCCTGAGTAGCGGCCAGCGACCTGTTGGCTTCGGCAGTTGCTTCGGCTAGGGCGTCCTGATATTTTTTCAGCGACTCTTCGGCTTCCAGCCTGATGTTGTGGGCCTTGTTCAGATAGCCGTCAATTTTGCGCTGTCTTTGTTCCAGAATATCGGCAATTCGCGGCACGATGAAACGGGACATGATGAACAGCATGCTGAAAAAGCAGACAATCAGCCAGAACAGCTGGGAAGTGAATGTCGATGTATCTAACTGAGGCATGGTTTATCCTTTGCGCAGCCGTCTGTTTCAGAACCGGGGAATTTGCCTGTCCCGGTTCTGACCAAGACGAAACCTATTAGTTACCCGTGAGCATTACCAGAGCAATAACCAAAGCGTACAAAGCAATAGCCTCAACCGCTGCAAAACCTGCCCAGCCGTAGATGTCTACGTCTTTTTTTACCTGCGGGTTGCGGCCGACGGTTGAAATAATCGTTGTCCAGACCTGAGACACACCCCAAGCAGCGACAGTCATTGACAAAGCGCACATACCGGCGCCGATATAAGCCATAGGTTCCATTTATTTTTCCTTTTGTTCGGGGAAGTTTGTTTATCGGCTTACTGCTTGCAAGTTTTTTCCTTATGTACTTCATTGTACACGGCGGAAAGACTTGCGGCGCGTTAAGCGCAATATCCAAACTTCGGTTGTTGTGTTTTTTATTCGACATAATTATATTCGGCACGCGGCCAAAACTTAATCCTTAGTGGCTGTGCAGGGCGTCGCCCAGATAAATACAGCTCAGAACCGTATAAATAAACGCTTGCAGCAAGGCAATGAAAATTTCAAAGACAATGATGCAGCCGTCGAACGCCAGCGGGACAATGCCGCCGATACCGAGAGCGACAATAAAGCCGGCGATGATTTTCAGCATAATGTGGCCGACGGTCATGTTGGCGACAAGACGGACGGTCAGGCTGAACGGTTTGGAAAGGAAAGATATCATTTCAATCGGGACAATCAGGGGTGCCAGAGCGGCCGGAATTCCTTTGGGCAGAAAGGTGCGGAGATAGCCCCATTTCTTTTTCCTGATACCGATGCAGATGTTGAACAGCAGCGCGATGACGGACAGTCCGCCGACGGCGGCCAGATGCGACGTAAAGGTAAAGGCGTAGGGGAACAGGCCGAGCAGGTTGCCGAAAGCGACAAACAGAAAAACCGTAAAGATAAACGAAAAGTATTTCAGCCCTTCAACGCCGACGTTTTCTTTCAGCAGAGAGGCGACAAATTCGTAAACGGTTTCCGGTACCGACTGGGCGACCGAGGGAACGATGGTTCTTTTGCGCAGGCAGAGGCCGAAAACAAGAGTGGAAACGACAACCGCCAGAACCATAAACAGGCTGGAGTTGGTAAAAGAGATGTCCACGCCGCCGACTTCGATGGGAATAATCGGCTTAATCGTAAATTGTTCCATTGGGTTAGACACGACTGACTTACTCCTTGCTCCGGTCCTCGTTTTTGACAAAACGGTATACGTTTAAGAATCCCGCGGCACCGCCGAAAAACAGGCAAACAATGAGCAGAACGGGCTGTGTGTCGAACAGTTTGTCCAAAAAGTAGCCCAGAGCGGCTCCGACCAGTACGCCCGAAACCAGTTCGGTTCCGACCCGGAATCCGGTTTTGGTCGCATAGGAAAACTCTGATTCCGGACGGTCTTTCCGCGCGGCTTTTTCAACCGCTCTTTGTTTGTTTATGCGTTCTTCCAACGATTTCAGGTCATCGGGAATCTTTTTCATCTGTACCTACTATACTCATAAATTGTTACCGACTTATTAAAAAAAGGCGGCTTTGTTATTTATTCGCAAGCTTTTTTTCCAAAAAAGCCTTGAGCAGGTCATAGTCGGGGGCGCCGTGAATGACTTCCTTGCCGTCCTTGCTGACAACGAGCAGCGCCGGCGTTCCCTGAACATTAAGCTTCTCTATGGCCTGCTGGCGTTCTTCAATTATGTTCTGTGCCAGCTTTTCGTTTTTGAGGCATTTGGCGACTTCTTCCTTGCTCAGACCGTTCAGCGACGCGTATTCGGCCAACAGTTTTTCGGTGCGGAGCGAAAGTCCCCAGTCGCGTTGTTTTTTGAACAGGAGTTTGATAAATTCATGATAGTTTTTCTCCGGCATGCAGTCGGCGATCATGGCGGCCATCATTGATTTGCTGTCGAGCGGGAAGTCGACGAAGACGAGTTTGACCTTGCCGCTGTCAATAAAGTCTTTTTGAAGTTTGGGCAGGGTTTCGAGATGAAAATCGGAGCAGTGATAGCAGCCGAAAGAGGAATATTCGTAAATTGAAATCGGCGCGTCTTTGCTGCCGACAGGGTGTCCCTTGGGGAGGATTACGTTGACATTGGCAGCGATTTTCTGTGCCAGGCCGTCGGCTTCCTTCGGGTTTGCGGCAGCGCGGGCTTCTTTAACCAAAACCGGGCGTCCGTCGGGACTCATAATGAAGCCCTTGAGGTTCAGATACATTCCGGCGCCAATGAAAAAAATGAGCAGTCCGGCGACAAAGCCGCTGATTTTTTTTATCGTATCTTCAAATTTCATTTTTTTTTATTCTCTCTTTTGTTGTCATTAAATACACTTTTACCTAATTTTACTAATATTTCCTTAAGTTCGGAATGGTTTAGGTCTTCCGCCAGGTTATTAATATAATTTTCCTCTTCGGGGCTTACAAGAGTTTCGGAACGTTCCTCTTTCTTTATTTTATCCAGTTTTTCAAGCGTCAGGCTGCTGTTTTGGACGATTTTTATTTTGGCTACCGCCTGATATCCGAAACGGGTGTTGATTTTTTCAAGAATAAATTTTTCTCGGTGCTGGATTTCGAGCGCAAAAGCGCCGGAAGCGACGTTTAAGTACAGGGTACCGTTGCTTTTCTGTCCGCGGGGAAAGTCGATTTTCTGCGGCAGGCAGAATTCGGCCAGCTCTTCGCCGACGATTTCGTGCCAGCCGGCCAAGATGTCGACTTCGACAAAGCCCCTGCTTCCCAAAATCTGTCTGGCGAAAGGCAGAATGGTTTTTGACAGCGACGACAGCCCCATGGTTTTGCGTTCGTCGGATATTTTGATTTTTTCCTCTTTCATAGGTTTATCTCTAACATATTGTTTTTTCTTCTTCCAGTCCCGCGCTTTACATATCAACAGACACGGCGGCGGCGATTGACTTTTGGCGGCGAAGCCCCGTATAATCAGCGCAGAAAAGATAACAGCGACCGGACGGACGATAATATGGAAGGTATGATGATTTTGAAAGCCATGCTTTCGCTGGCTTTTGTGTTGGGACTGATGTTCCTGACGCTGTGGGCGGTCAGGTACTGCCAGCTGCACGGCGCAAAAAGCCGTTTTATGCGCAAACTTGGCGAACAGCAGCGATTGCAGGTTCTGGAGGTTCGCCGTCTGGACGCGCGGAATACGCTTGTTTTGTTCCGAAAAGATAAAGACGAGCATTTGGTTTTGCTCGGTGCGGCGCAGAATTTGCTGATTGAAACCGTTCCGCTTAAGAAGGCTCAAAAATAATGTCTAGGAAATTTTTTCTTTTTGGTTTTGTTCTTGCGGCGGCGCTGCTGTATTTCAGTTTTCCGGCAGAGGCGCAGACGCTCAGTCTGAATATTCAGGATCAGCCGAGCGGTTCGGCAACGGCAAGGATTTTTAACCTTATTCTGCTGATTACGGTGTTGTCGATTGCGCCGAGCCTGCTGGTAATGATGACGTCGTTTACGCGTATCGTCGTCGTTTTTTCGATTACGCGCAGCGCGCTGGCGACCAACTCGACGCCGCCGAATATGGTGCTGCTCTCGCTGGCTTTGTTCCTGACCATGTTCATTATGGCGCCGACGTTTGAAAAGTCCTGGGAAGAGGGCATTAAGCCGATGTATGAAGAGAAAGTCGAAATTATCGAGGGACTGGAAAAGGCGGCAGAGCCGATTAAGGAATTTATGATTCGGAATACCCGGGAAAAAGACTTGCTGCTGTTTACCGATCTGGCTAAGGAAAAGCCGGCCGAAACGGTTGCGGAAACGCCGCTGAAAGTTGCCATTCCTGCGTTTATGATCAGCGAACTGCGCCGCGCGTTTGAAATCGGCTTTTTGATTTTCGTGCCGTTTCTGATTATTGACATGGTTATCGCTTCGGTGTTGATGTCGATGGGTATGATGATGCTGCCGCCAACGGTTTTGGCCTTGCCGTTCAAGGTTATTTTCTTTGTTCTTGTTGACGGGTGGTATATGTTGGCCGGGTCGTTGGTTCACTCCTTTAAATAAAATATTTGTTTCTGTTGTTTCCCGGTTTTTTTCTTTTTCGTCATTCCCCGGCTTGACCGGGGAATCTATGAGAGAGATGTCCGGCTCAAGGCCGAACATGACAATTATTTACTTGTCATGCCCGTGCTTTTTTTCTTTCTGTCATTGCCGGACTTATTTTTCTTTATTGTCATTGCCGGACTTGGAGGCGATAGTTGGCGAGAACGAGCTATAAGCGAAGTTCGAGGCCTACGGGACGAAAGGGGCCCAACGCAGTTGGGAATTTACACACGGCAATCCAGAGATCCTCGGGTCAAGCCCGAGGATGACAAAGAAGAGAGGAGCCCGAATATGACAAAGAAAAAATGAGGCCGAATATGACAAGGGCGACCCCGAGGATGACAATTCTTCATTTGTTATTCCCGAGGGTCTCGCGGTTTTTACTGTCGCTCAATCGCTCGCGAGCAGGACTGCACCGCAGCCGGTTCACAGCCTTACCGGAGCTGCTCCCCACACTGCGCCAAGTGTAGCAGAAATAAAAAAGCTCTTCGGGGAGAAGAGCTCTTTGTTTGGGGAAAAGGCTTGGCTTAGAAGACGTAGCGGATACCGCCGTAGACTTCGTGAGCGCGAACCGAAGCTTTTTCAATTTCGCCCATATGCCAGAAACGGTAACCGACGTCAATGTTGATACGGTTGGTCAGCTTGGCCGAGAGACCGCCGCCGACGGCCCAGGTAAAGTTGTCTTCTTCATATTTGACGGAACGGCGTCCGAAACCCTGAAATTCATACTGAATGTTGGTCATACCGATACCGGCCATGACATAGGGCGTAAACATCGAGTAAGGAGTCAAATCGGCATAAACGTTTAACATGTAAGACATGGTCTGAAAAGTTGAATGGTTTCTAGCGTCAATGGGGCCGAAAGATTCATCAGTTTCTTCACGCCAGGTATATTCGAGCTCGGCGCGGAAATAAGTATAACGGTAACCGAGGGCAACACCGGCCATCCATGAGTTATCATCAACTTCGATACGGTCGCCGAGGGCTTCGTCGGAATCGCCGACGTTATGGTTGACGATGCCGCCGCGGACGCCCATATAAAAACCGTCGCATTCGGCAGAGGCAGATGCGGCCAGACTCATAGACATGACAAAGGCCGTAAATGCCGATAAAAGTTTTTTGCTCATTCGTTCACTCCAAATAAATTTAGCTGAAAAAGTCTATTTTGTCCAAATTTATACAATAGTTTGTTTAATTACGCAAGTCTAAAATTCATACTTTATGCTTAAATTTAGCCAAAATGTCTTAAAATGTGATTAATAAAGGCGATATTTCAGACAGATGAGCTAAAAAAAGCCGGTTTGAGCAGTTTGTAATCGCGACTCGGCAAAAGATTTTGCGACTCGGCAATTAGGGTAAATGTTCGGTCTTGATTCGGTAATCTGTGGATTCCCCGGTCAGGCCGGGGAATGACAAGTAAAGAACTGTTATGTTCGGCCTTGAGCTGGACATCCAAAAAAGGGATATTCTGGGCAAGCCCGAATATGACAGGGGAGAAGCCGAGGATGACAGAAAGGCTTAGCCGGAATTGGGCAGAGGATGACGATAGGGGGGGATATTTAAAAAGGGAAAGGGCGGCAGGTAAACCCGCCACCCTTTCTATATTATTATAATAATATTATTGGCTTTTAGAAGCGACCCTTATTGGGGCGCCGACCGAGGCCGAATTCGATCTTGACTGTTACACTTCCGTATACGGGTTGATAACTCTTCCCGTAACTTTTGAAGGAATAGCTTTCGCATCTTCCTTCTAGTGAAACCTTGGTAATACTGCCAAAGAATCTTTTTTCGAGACCTATGACAGCACCATACTTCACGGATGAGCCGTCTTTGACGGACGGAAAGTCAACCGTGCCCGGGACGTCAACGTCTGGATCCGGGTCGGTGTAGGTAAAATGTGTCGTATTTTTACAATATTGGTAACCTACACTCGGTCCTGCGTAAATTCTCCACAACCTCCCGTATTTTTCGTTACGGAGAGCCTTCTTAGCTTGGTAGCTAGTCATGCCCGTTGTATTTACGTTTTTCTTACCGCCAAAATGCGCAAGGGTAAATGCAAAATCTACACTGGCACCCAATGAGCGAAATTGCTGATTGAGGCTTTTGTCGATTTCCATTTTTTCGCCAATTTCGGCGTTGACACTGATGTGTCCCCAGCCGAAATAATTCTGTACGAAAGCACCGTATTGAGCGCCTCCGTAAGAGTTCATACCAGCTTTCGCTCCAATGCTCCAGCCAGTGATGACTGTTGCTTTGGGCTCGCCGTCTTTGAATTTTACATCGTAAGGCTTTCCGCCAAAGGCGTCAGCCAAATCGATATAACTCATGTCGATTGTAGCAGTGTCGCCGGTTTCGGTGACTGCTGTGAAATCGTATTCAACACTTGCGCCGGTATTTTCTTGCGCATTGATATTTGTTGTTGCAGCAATCATAGCTACTACGACAGCTGCTAATTTGAAAGTCTTCATAAAAATGTTGTGTTAGTTCCCCGGGCGGTTGTTATGCCCGGGGAGGATTATTTTGCTAAATTTTATCTTCATCAAGCAGCCTGAATTACCATGCTGCAGCAGTAGCGCTACCGGAAGCGGAGCTTACAGTTACAGAACCGTCGCTGTTTTCAACCGTAGAGGAAGAAATCTGTACGTCTTTGTAACCTTGGATCAACAGCTGGCGAACATCAATAGATGTGATAGCCTGACCGTTGTTGGACTTCATTATTGATCTCCAAGTATAGCTGTTAGAGCCACTGGAAACATTACAGAAAATCCAAGATCCGTTAGCTTGCTGTGCTAAACCGGCAATGCCAGAAGGTGCGTTTACTTCATCCCAAGAAGCTTTAACAACTTCCTTGCCATCGATGAAACCTTTCAAACCACCGTCAATAACATTTCCACCTTCGTCATAAATATTGTAAACGAAAATAGAAGCTACATGATGTGCATTGTTATAGTCCCATGTATGACTTTGAGATGCAGATGCAATACCGAACTTGTTCGGAGAGGTAACCCAAAGGTTGACTTCTGCGCTGGCGTCGGTTGAACGGCCGTTGAAAGATGCAGAGATTTGGCTCTTGTACATCTTACCGTCCTTACCGTCCTTGCGACCGAGGTCAACAAGGCTGGAGGAACCCAAATCGGTAAAGTTGTATGTCTTAGAAGTCATTGCAAAGCTGTCGCCGATAGTCGGAACAAATTCAGCCTCTTCATGATACGCAACGAACACAACTTGGGCCTTGTTGGTCCTTGTTGTATAAGTTGTTTTGTACTTCTTAACAATAAACTTACCATACTTGCCGGCAGCCTCGCGGGTGCTTACAAGTTGTTTAGATCCCTCAACAGGATTGGCATCAACAACGTTGAAGTTGTCGGTGTCAATGCTCTGGCTGGCCGGAGCTTCAATCGAGTTGAAAATCTGAACACCGTCAGTACCCAGTTCCTTTTCAGTGCCGTCAGACATGATGGCATAGAAAGTAGCATAAGTATAAGAGGTGGTCGGATTTACGTAATCGAAACCGAAGTTTTTGCCTATAGTTCCTTTTTGGCTGGCTTCTTCACCTTTGTCATTCCAAACTTCTGTGTCGGTGTTATGTGCCGAAGCAGCATTTTTACCGAAAGCAGCGTTGTAAATGAAAGATACCGGAGTAACCTCGTAGTTGTGGTTGTTCTCTTTTTCTTCACGTACATTGCCCAGAGAAGTCTTGGAATGTTCCAAAACCCACATCGGAACTGTCAAGTTGCAGCTCTTTCCGCCTTCAGTATAAGTCAAAGCTGTATACTGAAGTTCAATCTCGTGAGCATGGCCGTTATAAGAAGCGGTCATATCCTGAGACATGGTTTGGAAAGTTAAACCTTCATGCTTTGTTGATGAACCAACTTTTGTTGCGTTACCTTTCTTAGCAATTGTCGGGTTGCCAAAATTGGTATTGTCGCGATACAGTCTGTCCAGTTTAGGCATGATGATTTTGCTTGCATAACCGTAGTTGTTGACAACGGTGGTGTCGCTGTATGTGTTGTCGTCATAATAACGTGTAATCACATAAGTTTTGTCACCGTCGAAACTCTTTTCGGTTACTCTTGTCAGATTCTTTTCAGGTTTTGGTTCTTCGCCTTTCAGCTTACGGAGAATAATTTCTCCTTCGCCGTTCAGGTTGCGGTCATAGTAGGTCGCAACAATCCGAGAGTAAGCGTGTTTCTGCTCATAACCGTATCCGGCCATGTCGGTCAGTTCGGTTGTGCCGCTGTCGCGGAATGAGAAATCTTTGCTCAAGAACTGTATGTTTTCTCCCATTCCCTGAGGCACAATATAAGTGGCCTCTTCGGTGTGTGCGTAAAATACACTTGAAGACTTGTCGGTCTTGGTTGTGTAAGTTGTTACGTACTCCTGAATGGAAATGGATCCTACTAATCTCGGGTCGCCAACTTTTTCTTTGGAACCGGCAACCGGTTCTAAGTCTGTTAAAGCAAAAGCTTCATCGTCTTTCAAATCAACAATGACGCCTTCGGCATTAACCAACCAGAAGCGGAGGGTTGCAGAAACGTCGGAAAGTTTTTCTTCCTTACCGTTGTTCAATTTTTGCCACATTTCGAATGCTGTTTCAGCCGTATTGTCTGATGTGGTTTTGAACGTAAAGTTCTTTCCAAACATTTCAGTTGCTTCGGGATCCGGCTCAATGGTGTTGTTGGCTACGAAGAATTTGTGGGTTTTTGTAAACTCACGAACGTCGTCTTCATTGTATACATACTCCCAAACGAGGGTATTCGTAAATAATTTACCGTCAATGCCTTCGTGATTGTATGCTTCACCTTTGCTGTACTTGATCTCTTTGAGGCCGCCTAACCAATAGGATGATAACATTTCCCAGCCTTTGTACCATGCTTTTTCGTGCACGGTATTGATGGTTTCTGAGAATGTACCAAAATTATAAACCCAGCCAGCGCTGAATTCCATTTTGGTAAAATCACCGTCTTGGTAGCTGCGAGTTGCACGGTTAACAGAGAATGACGGAACTCCGATGATGCTGTCAGTAAGCACGATAATATCGTGATCACAGTCAGCGATTGAAGCTCGTACATTGAGTTCGGTTGAAGGGTTGATTTCGTTTCCGTCCTCAATGAGGGGGTACCAGGTAAGGTATCCTTTGTCGTCAATTTTATCTAAACCGGGCTGTCCGTTTGCCTTAATCCCTTCTTTTTTGATAACCTCAATAGTAAGGGTATCGTGTACAGGGTACCATACGGTATCGCGTACTTCTACAGGAACTTTGATGGTTTTCTGAGAAGCCGTGAATGTCGGCATCCCATCTTCACTGTTTGTACATGCAGTAAAGAACACACTCATTGCTGCGCAGAACAACACTACCAGTGCCATTGCTGCATTTTTCAAATTTTGTCTCATGATTTTTGTTTTTTAGTTATTTTTTTTATTATTTTCTTTGGAGGGAACTTCGGGAAACATGGGTTTCGGGAAGTTTTATTTGAAAAATTATGTCAGAGATGGAGATTCAAATTCAGCTGATAACCCTTTGGTCTAACCTAAATTTTATGAATCCTTGTATTCTTTTAAAATAACTTGCCATTGTAATCTAACATAATCCTTATTTGTCGAATTTTAGAATAGCACAAAATTGATTAAAAAACAATAAAAACCATATGAATCTCTTTGATTTTTATCGTTTTAACAAAAGTGTAACAATGTTTGAAATATTCAAATTTGGACAAAATCGGTTATTTTCGGGGAGTCGCCGCCAATGACGTAAGCTTGTGAATTTTAAGACTTTTTTGCAACAAAATGAATCCGTGCCGCCGATGGTTGCACAAATTTAGCAGAATCCCGGACTCAAAAAGAAACGAATCGGAGCGTTTTTTTTGTTTTCGGGCGCGAATTTTCCGGAGGTGTCCGACTCGGAAAGCTGTTTTGTGGCATTTGGGTTTTTTTTCTCTCTCTTCTGTCATTCCCCGGCTTGACCGGGGAATCTAGGGATCCCCGGAACGCGCTGCGCTTGCCCGAGGATGACGAAAAAAAAATACTGTCATTTCCGGTTTTGGCAGGGAAAGCCGGGAGATTCCCGGGTTAAACCCGGGGATGACATCAGAGGTAGGGTAAACCAGGGGATGATACCAAAGGTGGGTTAAACCAGGGGATGACGCCGGGGGAGATGTCCGGGACAAGCCTGAACATGACAGATAAAAGAAAGCCCGAATATGACGGAAAGGACGGAGAAAGGGATAAGTCTGAAAAACTAATATTTTTCTTGAAGAATCAATTGATATGTTATAGATTCGCAGACAGTTCAAAGAATCGGCCTGCGCCTTTCGGGGCGTGTGGCCATGTTTTAACAATATAGCTATAGGAGCTGAAACAACAATGACTAAATGGGTTTATACATTTGGTGACGGCAAAGCCGAAGGCGATGCCAGCATGAGAAATCTCCTCGGCGGTAAAGGTGCCAACCTGGCAGAAATGAATGTCGTTGGTTTGCCCGTACCTCCCGGATTTACTGTAACAACCGAAGTTTGTACTTATTATTACAACAATAATCACACCTATCCGGCAGACCTGAAAGAACAGGTTAAGGAAGCCGTTGCCGGTGTTGAAAAAATCATGGGCAAAAAATTTGCCGATGCCAATAACCCGTTGTTGTTCTCGGTTCGTTCCGGCGCCCGCGTTTCCATGCCGGGCATGATGGACACCGTTCTGAACCTTGGTCTGAATGACGAAACCGTCAAGGCTCTGGCTAAGGCTTCCGGTTCGGAGCGTTTCGCATATGACTCTTACCGCCGTTTCCTGCAGATGTTCTCCGACGTGGTTCTGGGCGCTGACCTCGACCTTTATGAAGAAGCTCTGGAAAACATGAAAAAGTCCAAGGGCTACAAGTCTGATACCGATCTGACCGCCGAAGACCTGAAAGAACTGGTTAAGGAATATAAGGAAATCGGTCAGAAACTGGGCAAAGTTGTTCCGCAGGATCCGTGGGAACAGCTGTGGGCCGGCATCGGCGCCGTTTTCGGCTCCTGGATGGTCGACCGCGCCATTACCTACCGTAAACTGAACAATATTCCGGGCGACTGGGGTACGGCCGTTAACGTACAGACCATGGTCTTCGGCAATGCCGGCGACGACTGCGCTACCGGCGTATGCTTCTCCCGCGACCCAGCTACCGGCGAAAATGTTTACTACGGCGAATATCTGATTAACGCTCAGGGCGAAGACGTTGTGGCCGGTATCCGTACGCCGCAGCCGATGGCTTCCAAGGGCGACGGCACTTCGCTGGAAGAAAAATGGCCGCACCTGTACAAAGAGCTGGTTGACGTTCGCAACAACCTCGAAGCCCACTACAAAGACATGCAGGATATGGAATTTACCATTGAACACGGCAAACTCTGGATGTTGCAGTGCCGTAACGGCAAACGTACCGCTCAGGCCGCTGTCCGCATGGCCGTCGAAATGGTCGAAGAAGGCCTGCTGAACAAAGAAGAAGCCATTATGCGCGTCGGTGCCGACCAGCTTGACCAGCTGCTGCACCCGATGCTTGACCCGAAGGCTCCGAAGAAAGTTATCGCTACCGGTTTGCCGGCTTCTCCGGGCGCTGCCGTCGGCCGTGCCGTCTTCAATGCCGAAGATGCCGAAGCTTGGGCTGCCAAGGGCGAAAAAGTTATTCTTATCCGCAACGAAACTTCTCCGGAAGACATCGGCGGTATGCACGCTTCTCAGGGCGTTATCACTGCCCGCGGCGGCATGACCTCTCACGCGGCCGTTGTTGCCCGCGGTATGGGTACCCCCTGCGTTTCCGGTTCGCATGACATTGTCATCAGCTACAAAGACAAGACCATGACCACCAAGTCCGGTGCCGTTGTCAAAGAAGGCGACTGGGTATCTCTGGACGGTGCCAAAGGCCAGATTATCGAAGGTCAGGTTCCGACGGTCAAAGCCGATACCAACACCGGTAATTTCGGCAAACTGATGGGCTGGGTTGACGAAATCCGTACCATGGAAGTCCGTGCCAACGCCGAGACGCCGAAAGACGCTCAGACGGCTCGCGATTTCGGTGCTCAGGGTATCGGTCTGGCCCGTACGGAACATATGTTCTTCGACGCTGAGCGTATTCCGGACATGCGTGCCATGATTCTGTCCGAGAACGAAGAAGGCCGCCGCGCCGCTCTGGCTCGTCTGCTGCCTTATCAGAAACAGGACTTCAAAGACCTGTTCAAGATTATGGAAGGCATGCCGGTCGTTATTCGTCTGCTGGATCCGCCGCTTCACGAATTCCTGCCGCATACCGATGCTGAAATGCAGGAACTGGCCGACAAGATGGGCATGACCCTGCAGCAGGTTAAGAATCGCGCCAACGCTCTGCATGAAGCCAACCCGATGCTTGGTCATCGTGGCTGCCGTCTGCCGATTACCTATCCGGAAATCTGCGAAATGCAGACCCGCGCTATTCTGGAAGCCGCTATCGAATGTGCCGACAACGGCGTCAAGGTTCTGCCGGAAATCGAAGTTCCGCTGACCGGTTCCAAGAAAGAGCTGGATATCGTTAAGGATATTATCGATACGACGGCCGAGAAGGTCTTTGCCGAGAAAGGCAAGAAGATTAAGTACGAAGTCGGTTCAATGATTGAACTGCCGCGCGCAGCTCTGAAAGCTGACGAGCTGGCTCAGTCTGCCGAGTTCTTCGGTTTCGGTACCAACGACCTGACCCAGACCACTCTGGGCATGAGCCGTGACGATACCGGCGCCATTCTGGACGAATATCGCGCCCGCGGCGTTTATGTTGCCGATCCGTTCGCTTCAATCGATGTTGAAGGCGTCGGCTGTCTGGTTAAACTGGCTTGCGAAAAAGCCCGCAGCTCCAATCCGAAAATCTGGCTTGGCGTTTGTGGTGAGCACGGCGGTGATCCGGCGTCCATCGACTTCTTCCAGACCTGCGGCATGAACTATGTTTCCTGCTCGCCGTTCCGTGTACCGGTTGCCCGTCTGGCTGCTGCCCAGGCTGCCGTTCGTCATAAGAACGACAAAAAGGAAGAGTGCAATAGTTCCTGCTGTTGCAAAAAGTCGGCTTAAACTCTGTATAACGGCTGACTAATACAGAAAATGCGAGAGGCGGAAAATTCATGTAGGTTTGTCTACACTAAAATTTTCCGCTCTCTTTTTTCTTATTATTCAGTGCATTCTCCAGAGTTTAGTTAAAAGCTGCTCTATAGGCTTCTAATACAGAAAAAGTCCTTTTAGGCTAAGTTACGTACCTCGATGTACGTGCCTGTCACCTAAAAGGATTTTTCTTACTATAATCCTCATATATCGGTTTTTGTTTCTTTCTCTTCTCTTTTTTTACTGTTCTGCGTATTCTCCGGAGTTTTGGAAAAGTCAGGTTCAGGCTTTTCCGATATAGCTTTAGCTTTGTTGCGTGAAATGATTATTGTACGAGGGCGAAAAGAGGTTTCGGGGCCTTTTTTTTATTGTTTTTTAAGGTTCGGGGTATATGTTTTGTTCAAATACAGGTGAGGTGTGAAATGAAACCGTATAATCAGGGAAATGTCGATTTTTTCTGCGGCATTTATGCCGTTATCAATGCCTGTCGTTATGCTGGGCGCAAATATCATGTTTTCAGCTTTAAGGAGGGCTGCGCGTTTTATCAGCATATGATGCAGTTTCTGCTGGACAAAGGGCTGTTTGAAGAAGTCCTCTATCATGGCTCTTCTTTTGAAATTATGCAGATGTATTTGGAACAGGCCCGCAAGTACATGTATGAGCATTATCGGCTGCGGTTGTTCTATAAGCGGCCGTTTACATGGATGGACGTGCCGGTCGAGCGGGCGACCAAAGTTATTGCCAAATATCTGACGGCGCCGAATACGGCCTCAATAATTCGTTTTGAAAACAAAGACTGCGGCGACCACTGGTCGATAATCCGGGCGGTGCCGTTTCCGCTGAGCAGGTTTAAATTGTTTGACAGTTATCTGTATCCGCATTTGGACGTAGGCAGTTGTCGTTGGGAAAAGGGCAAAAAATGCAGTTATGTGCCGCGCGAGGGGATTATTTTTGTTAAAATCGTACCCGAAAAGCCGGATAAGTCGTCAGATGATGTTGACAAAAATTAATCTTTGATTACATTTACAGCCATAGTTAATATATTTTTTAGGAGTATTTTGTTTTTTGAAAACATTTTAAGCCTCAGGCTTTACCATATTTTTATAACATTTTAATTTTTATAGTATGAAGGAAAATCTTCTCTCCAAAAAAGATGCCAAAGTTCAGCTCGAACGGCTTGGCATAATTGTAAAGGAAGACGACGTGCAAATAGGCCGTTTTTTCCTGATTGAAAATCCCGGCAGCGGCAAAGTGACGGTTTCGCCTTTTTGCGTCTGCGGGGAAGGCGTGACCGGACTGGGCGTTTGTTTCGTGTATTACTATCACGGAATTCTGACTGAAAACCGGTATCGGAATTTTGTTTACAGCTGCATGAATTTTCTGATTCCCAACAACAGGAAGAAGACTTATGCTGTTTATGTCCGGGCTTTCAGCGGCAAACACAGCCGTTTCCCGGAATTTGTGCTGAAAGAAAATTCGGAAATGATCCGTTATGATCTGCCCGGACATTCGTTTATGGCCGATGCCGGCGAATGGGTAGTTGTTGAAGGCAGAATCGTTGCGGCAAAGGCGGTTTTCAAAACCCCGGTTGCCATGCGCGGATAATTTATTACGACAGGTTTGTCCTAAGGGGCAGGCCTGTCGTTTGTTTTAAATAAATTTGACAGCTTATGAATATTGACAAAATTTGTCCAGAGTGGTATTTTCAGGTCGATTGATATTAAGAATATGCGAGAGTATTACTATAGTTTAATTTAAATTGAAAAATCATGGAAAAGAAAGTTATCATTTCAGACCTGACATTGTCAGCCGCTGAAGGTGTTGCAGAAACAAAGGCCAAACGTTTTTGGGAAAACCGCATGAAACCTTATGAAAAAGTCAGGTTTCTGGCCGGACATTTTGACCGTTTTATCGAGTATAATCCCGAATATGTTCAGGAAGGTCCGATTCAGATTGCTGTTTCAGCGACCAAAGACGTCGGTGCTTATCAGATCGGGCCGGACGAATATATGGAAGACGTGCTGGTTTCCAGAATGCCTCTGCGCGGTGCAAAATATTTTGTGGCCCTGCTCGGCGAAGCCAGAAACTGTGCAAGTTCTCACCGCCGTTTTCAGCGTTGTCTGTATGCAAATACGTTTTATCTGCATATTGACGGCAAAGGCGTTATTCATCTTGACAGGCTGTTGGACAACAACGACTGGCTTTTTGCCGACCGCGTTGACCGTGCTCTGGAGATTACGGTTGAGTGTCTGGGCGGAAAAATGTCTGAGGCGGAAAAACCGCGGTGGTGCGATTTTTCTTACGGCGAAATCAAAGATTTCGGCCGGGTCGGATATTATATTGCCAAAGACGGCAAAGAACGTCTGATTATCTGCATGCTCAATTCCGGAACAATTTTGCCGGAACTTGATGCCAATGATGTCAAGCTTTCCGTTTTGTCTAGAAAAGGCGAATATTCCGATATGGTAAATCCGCTGCTGCGTTTCAGAATGCTGTCCGATAACATTGTTGCCCGTGTCAGTGCGGACAATGTAAATGCGTTTATGCGATGAACAGCTATAAGATTTCCCGGGTGCCGGTTGTCGGCGGCGGGAAGAGAGAACGGCGGACGCCGTTTTCGCAGAGGATTGACGAACTTGCGGACAATTTGAAAGGCTTTTTTGCCTATAACCCCGGTTATGAGCAGGAAGGGCCGATGCAGATTGCCGTGTCGGCAAGGGCGGATGAAGGAACTTATCAGTATGCGCCGGACAAATATGCCGAAAACATACTGGTTTCCAAAACGCCGCGCAAAGGTGCCGATTTTTTCGTCGCCGGCCTTGGCGCATCCCGTCTTCCCGGCGGCAGAAACGTCGGCAAGCGCTGCCATTATTCCCGGACCTATTATGTCTGGAAAGAAGGCGAAGACTATTGCCGCAGGCTTTTGCTCGACAACGGCGAACAGCTTGTTGCCAAAAAGGCGGACGCGGCTCTGGACTGGATAATCGCCCGGATCGGCGGTACGGCGCTGCAAGACGGTTCCGGCTGGTTTCGCTTCCGGTTAGAAGACGGTTTGAATTCGCTGGGCAGGATCAGGTGTTACTGGGATAAGGACGAAGAACTGCGGGTGCTGATCTGCATGCCCAATTCGGGCGCAATTCTTGATTATGCGTCTTTTGACGTGGAAATCGGCGAAGTTTTGCTGCCGGGGCATTATTATTCGACCCGTTTTCTGAACTTTATGCTGAACGGGCTGGATAATCTGCAGAGCAATCAGACGCTTTCGCAGAAAGAACTGAGCGATGATTTGACGCCATGACGTTAAAGAGCGGGTTTTCCGAAAGGAAACGCCGCTCTTTTTGTATAAACGGAAGTTTTACGGAATCGGTAATTTTAAAGCGTCGCAAACCGATAAAAGGTTATATGTTTTTGCCGGCGGCCGCGTTTTGACATCGGTCGGAGGCCGGCCAAACCGGGCAGAATGGCGGGAAAGGGGCTTTGCGGTAAGTTTTTTGGTATTTTTTGCGGTCTTTTTACTTTTGTTATTGAAAAATAAATTTTTATTGCTTAAGTTAAAGCTGTATTAGTTGTTTAGCAATTAAAAATATTAAACCCAATTGGAGAATATAAAATGAAAAAACTTTTAAGTTTGTTTTGCGCAATCGCTTTCTTATCCGGTTGTTCTTCTTTCGGTTCCAACGGCGGCCTGTTCGGCGGCAGCGAATGTGAATCCAGAGAAGCCCGTGACTTCATGGCCAATGCCGAAGACAGAGTATTCTTTGCTTTCGACAGCTCGGCTCTTTCCGACAATGCTGTCGAAGTTCTGAATACTCAGGTTAAATGGTTGAAAGATCACAAGAAGGTTAACGTCATCGTTCAGGGTTACTGCGATGAGAGAGGTACCCGCGAATACAACCTGGCTTTGGGTGAGCGTCGTGCCAATGCCGTTAAGCAGTATCTGGTATCCCAGGGCATTGCAGCAGACAGAATCTCTGTAATCTCCTATGGTAAAGAGCGTCCGGCCGTTCTCGGCAACAACGAAGCTGCCTGGGCTCAGAACCGTCGTGCCGTTACTGTTGTTAAAGCTGCCAACTAATCAGCTTACGGTATCGTAAGAGTTCGAAAAGGAACGCGCCGAAAGACGCGTTCCTTTTTATGTCTGGTGGGAAACAGGCTTTTTGCGCTTGTGATTATGGAACTTTTATTTTATCTTAAGCTGACAGGCAAAAAAACTGCAACGGGAATAACATTTATTGAGGTCAGAAATGAAAATGTTCAAAACAATCGCATTGGCTGCCGTTCTGGCGGGGGTTTCGGGAACGGCTTTGGCACAGACGGGGTCTTTTGAGGAAGAGCTGGCGCAGCTGAGGGAAGACGTAACTTTCCTGCAGCGTCAGGTGTATAAGGACAATAATGCCGGCGTTGACAGTCTGACTTCATCAAAGAACGTATCCGTACAAATAGGGCAGTTTGACGAACTGCTGAGGCAGGTTATCGGGCGCACCGACGAACTGGAATTTAAAATCAAAAAGCTTAACGAACGTCTTGACGTTATGAACAAAGACATTGATATCCGTTTTAAACTTCTGGAGGGAAAACCGGTCAGCGGCGGCAGCGGCATGTTGGAACTTCCGGCCAAAGAAAAGTTTGCGGCGCCGGTGGCTAAAGACGCGCCAAAGTCAATTGTCGGCGACAGCATTAAGGGCGACGACCTGAAACCGCTGAAAGGTTTTGACGTCAAGGGCATTTATCAGGAAGGCCTGGAAGCTCTGAAAGCGGGGAATGACAAACTTGCCGAAGAAAAGTTCAATACCATTCTGAGCAGGTTTCCGGAAGACAACCTGGCCGGAAATGCTCAGTATTGGCTGGGCGAGGTTTATTACGGCCGCAAAGATTTTGCCAAGGCGGCGGTGGCTTTTGCCAAAGGTTATGAAAAATACAAGGGGCCGAAAGGGCCGGACAGTCTGCTGAAACTGGGCATGTCCATGCGCGAGCTGAAGAAAAAAACGGAAGCCTGCGTTGCCTTTACGTCATTGCCGACGGAGTTTCCGAAAGCCGAAGCGGCGCTTCTCAGCCGGGCGAAGAGTGAGGCGTCGAAGCTTAACTGCAAGTAAGCGGCGGCGTAAACAATCCTTGTCATGTCTGTTCAGCGTTTTGAAAAACTTTGCGTAACAGGCTTTTAGAGCGATAATTGATGCGACGGTACAAATAATGTTGCGGGAGTTTTTTGAAAAATATCAGATTGGAGATGCGGCGGTTGCGGCCGGCGTTTCCGGCGGCGCCGATTCACTGGCGCTGCTTTTTCAGCTTGACGCCTTTTTGCGCCCGCAGGGCCGGCGGGTTATTGCCCTGACTGTTGACCATGGCCTGCGTCCGGAATCCCGCGACGAGGCCGAATATGTTGCGAAACTGGCGGCCGAACGTCAAATCGAACACCATATTTTAACCTGGGAGGGGGAAAAGCCGGAAAAAGGCATTGAGGAAGCGGCGCGTACTGCCCGTTACGGCCTTCTTTGCGGCTGGTGCCGGGATAACGGCGTCGGTACGTTGGCGGTGGCGCATCATCTGTTGGATCAGGCGGAAACCTTTTTTATGCGTTTGCAGCGGGGCAGCGGTCTCAACGGCTTGTGCGGCATGGCGCCGCTCAGCGAAAAAAACGGCGTCAGGCTGATCCGGCCCTTTTTGCAGGTTCATCCCGAGCGATTGAAAGAATTTCTGCGGGAACACGGCGTTTCATGGGCGGAAGACCCTTCCAACCGCTGCGACGACTACCTGCGGGTGCGGGTGCGTAAGTTTCTGCCGCAGCTGGCGGCGGCATTGGATATTACGCCGGAGCGGATTGCCGACACGATGTCGGTTTTGGCGCGGAGCCGCGATTGTCTGGAAGAACAGGCCACGCAGTTTGTTGACCGTCATGTCCGCCGGTACGAAAAGGCCGGTTTTTCGGTTTCCCTGCTGCAATTGGCCGGGCTGCATGCGGAAGTCTGTTTCCGGGTGCTTTGCTTTCTGTTGAAGGAAACCGGCCGGCGCGATTATATTCCGCGGGCCGATGATGTTGAAAGATTGCAGCGCCGGCTGTTTGACGAGAAGTTTCGCGGCGCGACGCTGGCCGGCTGCGAAATCGTTCCGTTTCGAAACAAACTGTGGATTGTTCCCGAGCTTAAGGGGCGGGTTCGGCTTTCCAAAAAGGACTGGGAGGCCTATGTCTCGTCGCATCCGCAATACGGCAGGCTTGCGCTTCCCTACAAGCTGAAACTCAGCCTTTATAAAAGCTCTTGAGTTTTGGGCAAATCCTCCCTATATATGAATAAGCTGTAATTATAAACTGTAAGGAAACGCGATGAGAGCAGGAAGAAGTATTATTGTCTGGCTGATAGCCATTGTGCTGCTGACGTCTTTAATGAATATGTTCGGCGAGGGTTCCGCGCATGCAACGGCTGAAAATCTGGCCTTCTCCGATTTTATGAAGGACGTTGAGGGCAAGAGAATCAGCGAAGTGACGATTACCGGCGCGGAGATTTCCGGTTCGTATTTGGACGGACACAAGTTCTATACCTATGCGCCGGAGGATCCGACGATGGTCGAGACGCTGCGCAACAGCGGCGTCAAGGTAACGGCCAAGCCGGAAGGAAGTGCCGCCGGTACATTCTGGAGCGTGCTGATTTCGTGGTTTCCGATGATTCTTTTAATCGGCGTCTGGGTATATTTCATGCGTCAGGCCAGTTCCGGAAACAACAAGGCGATGAGTTTCGGAAAGTCGCGTGCCCGACTGATTGAAAACACCAAAAAGGTCACTTTTGCCGATGTGGCCGGCGCTGACGAATCAAAACAGGAACTGGAAGAGGTTATTGACTTTTTGAAAGATCCTTCCAAGTTTCAGCGACTGGGCGGCAAAATTCCGAAGGGCGTTTTGCTGGTCGGTCCTCCGGGTACCGGAAAGACCCTGCTAGCCAAAGCGGTAGCCGGCGAGGCAAATGTACCGTTTTTCTCGATTTCGGGTTCGGATTTCGTCGAAATGTTTGTCGGCGTCGGCGCGTCGCGTGTTCGTGACATGTTTGCGCAGGCTAAGAAAAATGCCCCCTGTCTGCTGTTTATTGACGAAATCGACGCTGTCGGCCGTCATCGCGGCGCCGGTCTGGGCGGCGGCAACGACGAGCGCGAACAGACGCTGAACCAATTGCTGGTCGAGATGGACGGTTTTGAACCGAACGAGAACGTTATTCTGATTGCGGCGACTAACCGTCCCGACGTTCTTGATCCTGCTTTGCTGCGCCCGGGGCGTTTTGACCGTCAGGTTACGGTAACGAATCCTGACATTAAGGGGCGCGAGGATATTTTGAAAGTACATACCCGCAAGGTGCCTTTGGCCAAAGATGTCAACCTGTCGGTTATTGCCCGCGGCACGCCGGGATTTTCCGGTGCCGATCTGGCCAATCTGGTCAATGAGGCGGCACTGTTGGCGGCGCGCAAAAACAAAAACAAGGTAACCTCAAAGGATTTTGACGATGCCAAGGACAAGGTGCTGATGGGCAACGAACGCCGCTCGATGGCGATGGATGAGGCGGAGAAGAAACTGACGGCCTATCATGAAGCCGGTCATGCCATCTGTTCGCTGTTTGTACCGGACACCGATCCGATTCACAAGGCGACGATTATTCCGCGGGGACGGGCTTTGGGTATGGTGCAGCAGCTGCCGGAGAAAGACCAGTATTCCTATTCGCGTTCCAAGATGCTGTCGCGTCTGATTATTCTGATGGGCGGACGGGTCGCCGAAGAACTGAAATTCGGATACGACAAGGTTACGTCAGGCGCTTCTTCGGATATTGCCGCGGCGACCAATCTGGCGCGTTCCATGGTTACGGAATGGGGAATGAGCGACAAGCTCGGTCCGGTTCTGTATGCCGAAAACTCCGGCGAGGTTTTTCTCGGCAAGTCGGTCACGCAGAACAAAAACATGAGCGAAGACACCGCGCGGCTGGTTGACGCCGAAATCAAGCGTTTGGTTACCGAAAGCTATGAGGGTGCGCAGAAACTGCTTAAAGAGAAGAACAAGGAGTGGGAAACTCTGGCTCAGGCCCTGATGGAATATGAAACGCTGACCGGCGACGAAATCAAGCAGGTTCTGGCCGGCGAAAAGGTGGACAAGTCCAAAGAATGTCCGGTCTGCGAGGAAAAACGGACGCACGCGTCCATTCCCGAAATCTAAACGGCGTCAGTCTTGTAACAAACATTAACAACACTTGAGGTGAATATCTGCTCTCAGGTGTTGTTTTTTTATGTTCGGGCTTTATGATTAAGGCATTGTAAAACTTATTTGAGAAAGGATTTCAGCGATGGGCGCAAAATTATTCGGCACCGACGGCGTGCGCGGCAAGGCCAATATTTATCCGATGACGGCAGAGTTTGCCCTGAAACTGGCAACGGCGGCCGGACAGCTTGTCTGCAACAAGGAACGCCGAGTTGCCATTGGGCGGGATACGCGCCTTTCCGGCGAGATGCTGGAAGCGGCGATGATTGCCGGATTTACGTCGGCCGGTATTGACGTCATCCGTCTCGGCGTTCTGCCGACTCCGGCGGTAACGACGCTGACGCCGGATTTGAAAGTCGACATGTCGGTAATGATTACCGCTTCGCACAATCCATGGCATGACAACGGGATTAAGCTGATTGCGTCCGACGGTTCCAAGTTTTCGGACAAGGTAACCTCCGAGCTGGAAGCGCTGATTGCCAATGGGGAATTTGCGCTTTCTCCTGAAAAAATCGGACGGGTCAGCAGCGAGGAAACGCTGGTTAACAAATATATCGTTCAGGCAATGTCCGCCGTTCCGGACGGAAAACCGCTGAAAGGTCTGCGGGTGGTTTTGGACTGCGCCAACGGCGTTTTTTCAGAGATTATGCCCAAGGTGTTTATGGAACTCGGTGCAGGGGTAATTGCCATAGGCAATAAGCCGGACGGCTGGAACATTAACAGAGACTGCGGCTCGCAGCATGTCGAGAAAATGGTCGAGGCGGTGTGCGGCGCTCATGCCCAATTGGGAATTGCCGTGGACGGCGACGGCGACCGGATAATTGTCTGTGACGAAAAAGGCGTTCGTCTGGACGGGGATCAGGTTATCGCCTTTTTGGGACAGTATCTGAAAGGCAAATCGCGGCTCAAAGGAAATGCAGTGGTGGCGACGATTGTTTCCAATCCGGCGCTGGACCGTTTTCTGAAGTCGCAAGGGGTTGACTGTGTGCGTTCCGGCGTGGGCGAGCGTTATGTGATTGAGGAAATGAAAAGGCACGGTGCCAATGTCGGCGGCGAAGAATCCGGGCATATGGTGCTTTCCGACTACGCCAGAACCGGCGATGCAATGATTGCGGCGCTGGTCGTCAGTCAGGGGCTGCTGGAAAGCGGCAAAAAGATGAGCGAAATTTTTCCGCTGTTTGTACCGATGTATAAAAAACGGGTCGATACCCGTTTTGCCGGCCGGGAGGAAATGCTGGCCGCTTTCGAGCTGCCGGCGTTTAAGGAGGCAATTGCCGAAGGCGAAAGAAAAATTGAAGGCAAGGGCAGGGTGTTGGTCCGGACTTCCGGAACCGAGCCGAAGATTCAGGTTTGGGTCTGGGGAGACGATGCAGCGCTGGCTGACGAGGTCAACGGCGAAATATCCGCAGTGCTGGCGAAGGTTTCCGGGTACGAATCCGTTAAGGTTATGCCGTAAAGTTGAGGCCGGATTAAACATTTGTTTACTTTATTTGCATAAAGTCAATATTATATAGACTTGTATCCATAGGAAAGCGAGGCTTGATTATGAACAGTATGCAAACCGGTTTTGACTGGGAAAAAAACAAACCCTATCAGATAAAAAAACGCGGCAACCTGTCTTTGCTGGCGGCGACGACGTTTAAAAACGGAAACATGGTCAGCAGCGGTTCGCGCTGTGTGTGGCCGAGCGCTTCGGAAAGCCGCGACTCCCGGATAATTTCGCGCCGTGTATGGGGTAAGACAATTTGATTAAGGGAATTTTGTCGCTGTTTACGTCGGGGGCGATACTTAACCCGATGGTGCTGCTTGGAATTTTCATCGGAATTTTCTGTTATGTGTATTTGACGGCAGAGCAGATAACGGCGTTGTTTTCGGATTATCGTTTCTATCTGCTGGGGCTTTTGATTGCCTTTGTTTATAATTTTCTTTTTAAAAAGGTATATCAGGAAGGCGGGTATAATCTGGATACGGGCGCGACGCTGCTGAACGTGCTGGGATCTGCTTTCAAACTTTTTCTTTCAGGAATTTTGATGATTTCTTTTCTGTCCATGCTCAGTCTGGCCTGAATGAAAAAAACACCCGGCAGGGTGTTTTTTTTGCGGAAATTTTGCTAAACGGAGATGTCGACGTTGTGTCCGTGGGTTGGGGACGGGGAAACCGTGCGGCTGCCGTCGCCGAGCAGAATTTCGATCACTTCCTGCTGCATTTCAACGGAATTTTTAATCAGCGACATCTGCATCTGCTGAACAGACAACGCGTAAGAACTCAGAGCGCCTAATTCTGCCATTTTTCTTCTCCTTAAAACCAAGGTTCATTATAGCATAAAAAAATTAAGTTTTCATTAAAAAACTTCATGATGCCGTTGGCAGAAAATGTTTGCCTTTCGGCGGTTTTGCCGCTAGAGTGGCAAAAAAACGGAGACAACGGCGGACGCCGACCGGTTTTGCGAAAATGTTATCTGGAATTTTGGGTAATAAGAGGTTATATATTGGCAGAGGCGCAGAAAAGTGGCAGACATTAAACACGGATTATCGGTTCTGTTGAAGAACATTAAAATCGCACCCGAGAAACCCGGTGTGTACCGGATGCTCGGCGAGGGCGACAAGGTTCTGTACGTGGGCAAGGCCAAAAACATCAAAAAGAGAATCGTTGCCTATTCGCATATCGAAAAACTGCCGATACGTTTGCAGCGGATGGTTTCGGAAATCAGGCGGATGGAATTTATCATCGTTGAAAACGAGGCAAAGGCGCTGCTGATGGAAAACGAGCTGATTAAAAAGCTTGAGCCGCGTTACAATATTTTGCTTAAGGACGACAAGACTTTTCCGCATCTGGTAATTGACGTGCAATCAGAGTTTCCCTGTCTGCGCAAGTATCGGGGCAAGCGTCATGACAAAAGCAAATATTTCGGCCCGTTTGCCAGTGTGCTGGCGGTTAATTCCACGCTGGATACCGTGCAGAAAGCGTTTTTGCTCCGCACTTGCCGCGACAGCGTTTTCAAACACCGTGACCGTCCGTGTCTGATGTATCAGATTAAGCGCTGTTCGGCGCCCTGCGTGGGCAAAATATCGCCGGAAGACTACCGGCGGCTGGTGCGTGACGCGGTTGATTTTCTCGAAGGTAAAAACTCCAGGATTCAGGAAGAACTGTCGCAGAAAATGCAGGAAGCCAGCGAGGCGCAGAATTATGAACTGGCGATGGTACTGCGCGACCGCATCCGCGCGCTGACCAATATTCAGCACGGCAATCAGGTGGAGTATGCCGATATCAAATCGGCTGACATTATTGCTCTGGCGCGCCGGAACGATTTGGTCTGTATTCAGGTCTTTTTTGTGCGCTCGGGGCAGAACTGCGGAAACGTGCCTTATTTCCCGAAACAGATAGAAGGTGCGGCAGACGGCGAAATTCTCGAGGCTTTTCTGAGCAGTTTCTATACGCGCCATATTCCGCCGAAAGAAATTATTCTTTCTGAAGAACTGGAAAACAAAGATTTTCTGGAAGAAGCCACCGGCGCCAGAATCAATACCTATCAAAAAGGAAACAAGGCCAAGCTGGCCGCCAATGCCAAAGAAAACGCGCTGGCGTCGATTGAGCGCAAAATTGCCGAAGAGGCGTCGGTTAAAAGCAATCTGGAAGAATTGGTGCGGATTTTCAACCTGCCGCGGATACCGCAGCGGATTGAGGTTTATGACAACTCTCATATTCAGGGCAGCTATGCCATCGGCGCGATGGTCGTGGCGACACCGGACGGATTTGACAAGAAGCAGTATCGAACCTTTAACATCAAAAATCCTGAGATTACCAATGACGATTTCGCGATGATGAAGGAAGTGCTGACCCGCCGCTTTAACCGGATGACGCCGGAAAACAAACCGGATGTCATATTGCTTGACGGCGGTCTCGGGCAGCTGCATGCGGTGCATGAGAGCCTGAAGGATTTTGACCTTTCGGGCATTGCCGTCATTGCCATTTCCAAGGGGCCGGACAGAAATGCGGGCAAGGAATTTTACCACATGCTCGGGCGCGAAAGTTTTGCGCTGCCGTTTCAGTCGCCGATAGCCTTTTATATGCAGAATCTGCGCGACGAGGCGCATCGTTTTGCCATCGGCACGCATCGCAAGAGACGTGCCAAATCTGTTTCCAAGTCGCGGCTGGACGAAGTGGAAGGAATCGGCAGCCGCCGCAAGCACGACTTGCTGAATTATTTCGGTTCGGTCGAAGAAATTTCTCAGGCTTCGATTAAAGACATTGAAAAAGTGGAGGGAATCAGCAAAAAAACGGCGGAAAAGATTTATAATTACTTCCACAAATAAAAAATCTGTCCTATGATACCTGCAAATATTTCGCTAATATATTTTTGTAAAGGATGCAAAAAGTGTACAGCTTACCGAATCTTCTGACGATTTCACGCATTGTCGTCATTCCCGTTATTTTCATGATGGTTTATATTCATGCTACGCTGTGGCAGCTGGTGGCGGCGATTTTGTTTATCGTGGCTTCGATTACCGATTATCTGGACGGCTATCTGGCGCGTTCGCGCAACGAAACCTCGGCTTTCGGCCGTTTGCTTGATCCGATTGCCGACAAGCTGCTGGTTACGTCGGCGCTGGTGGTCATTCTGGCGGTTCCGGGCATGGTTGTCTGCAAGCTGAGCTACATTCCCGTTATTGTTATCCTGTGCCGCGAAATTCTGGTTTCCGGCCTGCGCGAGTTTCTGATGGAGGTCAAGGTCGGTATGCCGGTAACACGTCTGGCCAAATGGAAAACCGGTTTTCAGATGACGGCGCTGTCGATGATGCTGCTGAAAGGTTTCTGGCTTTGGGGCGGTATCGGCGAGATTTTGCTGTGGATTGCCGGCGTGCTGACTTTTATTACCGGTTATCAATATTTTCAGAAGAGTCTGAACTACATCAAAAAAATCGAAAAGACGGCCAAGCCGGCAGCCAAGGCGGAAAAGTCGTCGGCAAAAGCCGAAAAGCCGGCCATGAAGAAGACCGCGCCGGCCAAAAAGGCATCCGGTAGGAAAACGGGCCGCAAGGCGGCTCCGAAAAAGACCACCGTCAAAAAGGCCTGAACAGACCGGACATCCGAATGGATAAGGACAAAGCACATATTTTGGTTGTTGACGACGATACCCGTTTGCGTTCGCTTCTGCAAAGGTTTTTGAGGGAAAACGGGTTTTACGTTTCGACGGCCAAAGATGCGGCAGAGGCGCGTGAACGGCTGACCGAATACAAGTTTGACCTGTTGATTGTCGACATTATGATGCCGAACGAAACGGGACTGGCTTTTTTGGAAAAATTTCGCGCCGAGAGCAATTTGCCGGTAATTATGCTGACGGCGATGGGCGAAACGGCGGATCGGATTACCGGACTTTCGGCCGGCGCGGACGATTATCTGCCCAAGCCGTTTGAGCCGTTGGAACTGGTGCTGCGGATTAAGAATATTCTCAAGCGCGCGCCGCAGGTTCGCGAGGAGGTTCGGGACAAGCTTGATTTGGGGCTCTGCGTGTACGATTTGAATAAAAAAGAGCTGCATACCAAACAGGGGCAGATTATTCACATTACGCCGGTCGAACAGGCGCTGCTCGGTGTGCTGGGGCAGAAGTCAGGACAGATTTTTACCCGTGAGAAGCTGGCGGAACTGCTGGGAGCCGGGCAAAGTCCCCGCTCCATCGACGTTCAGATTACGCGCCTGCGCAAGAAAATCGAAAAGGACTCTAAAAATCCGCGTTATCTGCAAACGGTACGCGGCAAGGGATATATGCTGCTTCCCGAATAGTTTTTTGCAGGTTTCTGCGAGACAGCCAATACAAGTCATCAGACAAATGTTCTTTTGTAATTCTTTGTCAGTTAATTTTACTGGCATTTATTTTTGATTGGTTTAATATCAAAAGCAGTTTTATTATCAGGAGAAAACATATGCATTTGAAATTTCCGGAAAAGGTGGACAACGGCTTGCGTTTCCTAAAACTCAAGCTTTTGCCGAAAACCTTGTTTTTCAGAACAATGCTGCTCATTTTCATTCCGCTGATTGTGGTTCAGGTGGTTTCCATCGTGGCTTTTTTTGACGGAAGCTGGGGCAGGGTAGGTAAAAGGCTGTCGACGAATCTGACTTCGGACATGGCCTTTATGATGCAGCTGGTGGAAAAGTCACCGGACAAACTGTCTGAAATTCAGAAACTGAGCCGGTCGATTTTTGACATTGATTTGAAGTATTACGGCAACGACGAAAAGCACAAGGTCTTAAACAAGACCAGCCGCAACAGCAAGCTGGTGACCGGGTTTTTGGAAGATGCGCTGCGCCGTGAATTTCCGGAGGCTATCAGCAGCATTTACATGGGCAAGGGCGATTACAACATGGTGGTTTTCGTTGACACTGAAAATGGCCTGTTTCAGTTTTCGACGTCGTCCAAAAACATTTTCTCGACTTCGATATTCGGTTTTGTTGCCTGGATGATAGGTACGTCGCTGCTGCTGTTTTTGGTGGCGGCGCTGTTTCTGCGGATTCAGGTAAGGTCGATTGCCGAACTGGCCAGGGTGGCCGAAGATTTCGGTAAAGGAATTGACAATAAGGACTTTAAGCCTTACGGCTCGATAGAGGTTCGCCGTGCGGGAATTGCCTTTATCAAGATGAAGGAACGCATTCAGCGGCAGATCAGCGAACGCACGCAGATGCTGGCCGGCGTATCTCATGACCTCAGAACGCCGCTGACCCGGATGAAGCTGCAGACGGCGATGCTGAAAGACAGTCAGGACAAGGAAGACTTCTTAAACGACATTTCAGAAATGGAAAAGATGCTGGACGGCTATTTGTCGTTTGTCAGCGGCGAAGGCGGCGAGAAATCGACTTTTGTAGATATGAACGAGCTTATTTTGAGCATCATCAACAAGTTTCGCAATACGAAAGCGCTTATCCGCTATTCGACAAATGATCAGGTCAGCGCGATACAGGGGCGCGAGCAGGCGCTGAAGCGGGCTTTGACCAATATTATTTCCAATGCTTTTGATTACGGCAAAACGGTAGCGGTCAGTCTGGAAAGCAACAACAACAAACTTGAAGTGGCGGTTGACGATGACGGTCCGGGAATTCCTGCGGACAAGCGAGAAGAGGTTTTCAAGGCCTTTTACCGTTTGGAAGGTTCACGCAATAAAGAGACCGGCGGCGTCGGCCTGGGTCTGTCAATTGCCAAAGACATCATTACGTCACACGGGGGCAAGATTGAGCTTCTCGACAGTCCGATAGGAGGCTTGAGGGTTCTCGTCAGTATTCCCCTATAGCGGCCACGTTCGGCGTTATACTTTCAACAAGGTCTATGTCAGCCCGCGGGTCAAAATTGCCAACGACTGACAGGGGCGGAAAGGCTGAACAGGAGGTAAGTTATTATGTTTGCTTCAAAAACCCGGCGGAATTTTCGACCGGGTTTTGTTTGTTAAAGTCATTTTAACATATATATATTAGAATCCGTTCAGAAGGCAATTTTTACAGGTGAAGAGCGATGGCTGAAGATTTACAGAATCCCGATAATGTGCAGGCAGCTGCCGGCAACCCGGCGGCGGACGGTGAGGAATATGAATACGAGTATATTGAACTTGCCGAAGGAGAAGAGCTGCCGGAGGATGCGGAATATGAGTATGTTGAGGTTTCGGACGACGAGATGCCGTCGATGATACCGCCGTCGGCTGCCGTATCGACGCCTGACGTTTCCGAACCGGAAGTATCGACGCCGGAACCGATTATACCTTCCGCAGAGGAAACCGTTACCGTGCCGGTCTCTTCCGCGCCTGTTCAGCCAGTTGACGCGGTTGTGCCGCAGGCTGCCGTTTCACAACCGGCAGCGGTTCCGCCGGTGGAGGAGGCAGATTTAAACGCTTTGCTTGACAATGACGGAGAGATTGAAGAGGTTGACGCATCGACGTTGCTGGACGGCGATTACAGTGACGATTTTGCCCGGAACCTGTTTGCAGACAAGCCGTCGGAAAAAATTGAGGAAGTTTCGATTGATGACATACTCGGAGAAGACGCCGCGGCAGTACCGGCCGGAATCGGCGATGTCCGTGAGGTTTCGGCTGATGAACTGATTGCGGGTATTAGAAATAAAGAAGATGACGACGGTTCTCTGCGCCGTAATATCTGGAGTGATTTGACCGATGATGTTCCTGCCGCCGCAGAACCCGAACCGGCCGTTGAACCCGAACCGGTTGTTGCACCCGAGCCGGTTGTTGCACCTGAGCCGGTTGTTGAACCTGAACCGGTTGTTGAACCCGAGCCGGTCGTTGAATCCGAACCGGTTGTTGAACCTGAGCCGGTTGTTGTACCTGAGCCGGTTGTTGAACCTGAACCGGTCGTTGAATCCGAACCGGTCGTTGCACCCGAGCCGGTTGTTGAACCCGAACCGGTTGTTGAACCTGAACCGGTTGTTGAACCTGAACCGGTTGTTGCACTTGAGCCGGTTGTTGAATCCGAACCGGTTGTTGCACCCGAATCGGTCGTTGAACCCGAGCCGGTTGTTCCGGTTTTTGAGGAAGCTGAACCGGATGTTTATGCGCCGGTTACGAAAATTATTTCCGAACCGGAAGTTGTTGAACCGGCAGTTGAAGAAAATACGGAACAGGAGCAGGTACGGCCGGACGAAAGCGTTTCCGGAACGGAAATTTGTTCCGAAACCGTTATGGGACGTATTGTTCAGGTTGCTTACCAGTCGGTTTTGCTGACAGATGACCTTCGAACCGAGATGCTGGCTAAGGACCGGGTTGCCGATGAGAATTCCGGTCTGCAATTTTTTGAGATGCGGGGCGGCGGCCTGTTGCTGAATGTCAGCGAGGTTTCGGCTCTGGAAAACTGGCATTTGATTATCTTCAATCAGAATCTGGTTCCGGCAGAGGCCGGCGGCGTGATTGAAATCGTTCAGCCGCAGGATACCATTCGGGCGGCGACCGTTGTTAAACAAGGTACGGAAAAGCTTGAGATTTATAACGAAGAGGAATATCGCTTTGCTGATCCCGCCGATGGTTTTGTCCCGGCGCGGAAGCATTTTATTTATGGGCGGACTGGCGATGATACAGGACTGATTGTCAATGATTTTGTGAATATCGGTCTGCGGGAAAATTCCGGGAAAGTTATAACTTTTGAAAATCCGGTTTTTGGCTGGTTGAGCGGTCCGAACGGTGCGCAGATATATTTTGCCCAGCTTGGCAGACTGGCGGTTTCGTCGCCGGAGCAGGCGGCCGGCGATGACGAAAAGGCCGGACAGCATGCGGCCAAATGGTATAGCGGAAATCTTGAAGACAGGTATTTTGAGTTTTCCGGTGCGTCGCAGTCCGGCGAATTTACCGGTTCTGACGAGGTTAAAAACATTCATGTCAATGTCGGCACTTCAGCGTATGGCTGGAATGTATCTTTTGACAATGGTTTGGTGATGAGTATGCGCGATTTGCAGGAATTTGAGAGCAAACACGGCAAAATGCCTTCGCCAAACGGCGAAATCAGCCACGGCGCTTTGAAACTAAAGTTCAGCAACGTAGAAAGAATCGTAGCCTACCAGACGCCACAGTATTTTGCCTATGGGCGGCGTTAAGTTTCGTTATTTTTTAATCGGGAAAACCTGAACGTTGGCATTGACGTTCGGCGTACCGGCGGCATTTATCTGCGGTGCGGAAGCGTTGATATATTCCTGTCCGGCATTGCCCGACGAACTGCCGGCAGCCGCCGAAGTCAGTTCAGGGCTGAGCGGATAGGCGTCTTTGGGTAGGCGGATAAGCATGTAACCGGTGCCGCCCCCATAAGCGGGGCCGGAAAGGCCGACGGAATAAAAGCCGCCGATATAGCCATAGTCAAGGTCTATGTAGTCAATGACGAACAGCGTTTTTATCATGGTCTGGCCGATGGATGTCATTCGGCACATATAGCCGCTGTCTTCAAGGACAATGTTGTTGACGTTCTTGACATAAAGCAGCGATTTGGCCGGTTTGCAATCCGGCGTCTGTCCGTTGTAAGTGACGTTATAATTCAGAATCAGGTTAAGCGAACGGTTGCCCTTGGCAATGGAAACGTCGGTAATTTTGACCGAATCAATGTACATGTAAGCAGGCGTAATCCCGACGGTAATCGGCAACGAAACGAAAGTTTCGGTACAGGCGTGCGTGCCTGCGTCGGCCTGGCAGACAAGAGCCTTTTTGCGGTTGTTGTTGTCAAGCAGGTGCAGCAGGCTGTTGTAGATGTATTCGCGGGACATCGACAGTTTGGCCGGTGCGCATTGTTTGGTGCGGCAGACGACGACCGAAGAAGGCATGCGCAGGGGTGCCGGCTCACGGACGGAGGCGCTTTTGAACGGGTTGTTCAGAACGTCCTGCACGCTGCGGTTCCAGAATTCGCAGCCGCCGAGGGCTGCCGTCATAACGGCCAGCGCAAAAACTCTATGAAAAATGTTCGACACTTTGAGTTATCCTCTATATACCTGACTTTAAACTTTTAGCCTATCATAAGGCAAAGCATTGAGAATAACAAACCTTTTAATGCTGTTATCCAAACTTTTTCACAATTTTCTAGCGGGTTTCGACGGTTTCGAGCGTCCCGGTTTCGATTGAAAAGTACCAGCCGTGCAGGCGGAGTTTTCCGGCGGCAAGTTTTTCTTTTACAAAAGGAAAGGTTTCGAGGTTGTGCAGCGATATGCCGATGGCGGCCTTTTCGCAGAAAGCGCAGCTTTCTTCATGATCAAGATGGCGGTGGGCGGCCTCGAATTTGGCGTCTTCGACGATATAGATCCAGTTGTCGATAAACGTATGGTCGTTCTCGCGGTCGTCAACCAGGGCTCTGATGCCGCCACAGTGCGAGTGGCCGAGAATGACGATATCTTCGACCTGCAAATGATTGACTGCATACTCAATGGCGGCGGAAGTGCCGTGACAGCTGCTTAGGTCATGTTCGTAGGGCGGAACGATGTTGGCAACATTGCGGATAACGAAAAGGTCGCCCGGTTCGGCGCCGAGAATTATCGAAGGGTCGACCCGGGAGTCACTGCAGGCGATGACCAGAACCTTGGGCGACTGTCCTTCCTGATGAAGCCTGCGATAAAGTTCGGGGTTGTCGACAAAATATTTTTGGCGGAAAGAGCGGTGTCCGGCGAGCAGGCGGCTGATTTCGGTCATTTGTCAAATCTCCTGTTGATTAAATCCGCAGAAATTATATAGTTGAATCCGATATTGTAAAGACGAAACGGGAGAATGTGAAGAATGAGATTTGCGGTTATGTTCTTTCTGGCCTTTTTCAGCGCGGTTCCGGCCTATGCGGACGGCGATGTCTATGTCGTGGACGGCGACAGCCTTAAACTCGGGGAGCAGAACGTGCGTCTGGCGCATATTGATGCGCCGGAATATTATCAGACCTGCAAACGGGCCGACAAGAGCACCTACAACTGCGGCATCAAGGCCCGTGAAAAGCTCGAAAGCCTGCTTAAGCTCGGCAAACTCAGCTGCAAAACGGTCGGCAGGGACATATATAATCGCGACATGAGCGAATGTTTTGCCGGCCGGACGAACATTAATCTGGAAATGGTGCGCAGCGGCTGGGCTGTGGTGTATAAAAGCGGGGACGCCGCCTATCTGGAGGCGCAGGCCGATGCAAAACGCGCCAAACTCGGAATATGGCAGGGCAAATATATGAAGCCCGAGCTGTATCGGATTTTGTTTAAATAGGGATTATGCGCATTAAAGTTAACTTTTTATATAGATTCTTATTGACAGCAGGAAAAAGTTATGTATATTGCAAACAACGATTTATGTAACGAAATAATCAAAAATTAGGTGAATTGAAATGTACGCAGTAATTAAAACAGGCGGAAAACAGTACAAAGTTGCCTCCGGCGACGTTGTTAAGCTGGAGAAAATCGCCGGTGAAGAAGGTAAGGAAGTAATTTTCAACGAAGTTCTGGCTTTGGACGATACCGTCGGTATGCCGCTGGTTTCCGGCGCTTCGGTTAAGGCTACCGTCTTGAAACAGGCTCGTGACGCGAAAGTTATCGTCTTCAAGAAAAAAAGAAGACAGAATTATCGTCGCAAAAACGGTCACAGACAGAGTATTACAATTGTTAAAATTACTGACATTATCGGTAAGTAATAAGAAGTTTAGGAGAAATTAGTCATGGCACACAAGAAGTCAGGTGGTAGTTCGAATAACGGACGCGACTCAGAAGGCCGCCGCTTAGGTCTGAAGAAGTCCGGCGGACAGGCTGTTATTCCGGGCAACATCATCATCCGTCAGCGCGGCACCAAGTATCATCCGGGCGAGAATGTCGGCATGGGCAAAGACCATACCATTTTTGCCTTGGTTGAAGGCAAGGTCGTATTTACGAAAAAAGCCGACGACAAAACTTTTGTTTCGGTTGTTGCCGAATAGGCCTAAAGCCGAAAAGTTTCAGGCGGAGGGGGTGTTTTGCATCCCCTCCGTTTTTATCTAAAGGCAAGGTGGAATTCCGAAAGCGAATGCTTAAATAGAGTTTGGCAGCGCTTTAACGACAGAGAGAAGACAATGAAGTTTTTGGATCAGGCAAAAATATATGTGAAATCCGGCGACGGCGGCGCAGGCTGCGTTTCTTTCCGCCGCGAGAAGTATATTGAGTTCGGCGGCCCGAACGGCGGTGACGGCGGCAAAGGCGGCAGCGTTTATTTTGAAGCGGTTGAGAATTTGAATACGCTGATCGACTTTCGCTATAACCAGCACTTTAAGGCGCCGCGCGGTCAGCACGGCATGGGTTCGGACAAGACCGGAGCCAAAGGCGACGACATTATCATCAAGGTTCCGGTCGGGACGGAGATCGTTGCCGATGACGGCGAAACGGTAATTGTCGACATGATTAAGCCCGGTCAGCTTTATATGATTGCCAAAGGCGGCGACGGCGGCCGCGGCAATGCGCAGTTCAAGACGGCGGTCAATCAGGCGCCGCGTTATGCCGAACCGGGCTGGCCGGGTGAAGAACGCTGGGTCTGGCTGCGGTTGAAAGTGATTGCAGACGTCGGGCTTATCGGCATGCCGAATGCGGGAAAATCGACCTTTTTGTCGGTTGTGACCAAGGCGCGACCGAAGATTGCCGATTATCCGTTTACAACGCTGCATCCGAATTTGGGCGTGGCTTGGGTCAACAACTACGAAATGGTTTTGGCCGATATTCCGGGGCTGATTGAAGGAGCGCACGAAGGTGTCGGCCTTGGCGATCGTTTTCTGCGTCATGTCGAACGTTGTGCCGCTTTTCTGCACTTGGTTGACGCGACTGAGGACGACGTAGCCAAAACATATAAGGCCATTCGGCGCGAACTGGAACTTTATAAGAAAGATTTGAGCAAGAAGCCCGAAGTGGTTGTGTTGAATAAAATTGATGCGCTGGACGAAAAGGAAATCGCAAAAAAAGTCAAGGCGCTTGAAGAAGCCTGCGGTCGGAAGGTCTTTCCGATTTCGGCCATTGCAAAACAGGGACTTTTTGATTGCCTTAACGAGGTAAGCAGGTATATTACAAGAGAGAGGCGGGCCAAGGCCGAGGAAGACGAAAAAATCAATGTCGTCGAGGAAGTGAAAAAAGTTTGGTCGCCGCTGGATTAACAGGAGTAAGAAGATTGGCAAAAGCAGCTAAAAAAGTTGAGATGAACGCAGAAGACAAGGTTTTGGAAATTATTACCCAAACGCTGGACGAAAACAAGGCCGAAGACGTGGTGGTAATCGATTTGCGCGGCAAGACTTCTATTGCCAACCAGATGGTGGTTGCCAGCGGCACGTCGCAGCGCCATGTGGCGTCGCTGGCCGAAAAGGTTCAGGAAAATCTTAAGGCTGCCGGATTTAAATCGACGGTTGAAGGCGAGGAAAAGGCGGATTGGGTTCTCATAGACGCTTTTGACGTTATCGTACATATTTTTAAGCCGGAAGTCAGAGAGTTTTACAGTATTGAAAAAATGTGGCAGTCGGTTAAAAGCCGTTCGTAAACTGTAAGGTAAAAATTTTTACTAAAGCAAAAGCGGTTCCGGTTAAGGAGCCGCTTTTGCTGTTTGTTTAGCCAATTCTCAAAACGCTGCCCAGCTCAAGATTGCGGTTTTGCCAGTTGCGAATGTCGTTTATGACGAGGCTGGCATTGTCGCCGGCGGCATATTCCGCGAGGAGCAGACGCTTATCCTTTCTTTCCAGCAGCAGTTCCAACGGTTGCAGAATTAAATTTTCCGTTGTCCGGTAATTGAGGACAATCAAAGAGGGGACGTCGCCGTTTTCGTATTTTTCATCCAGTATGACAGAGGCTTTGCAGCGCCTGTAATACTGGTATTGGCGGGTCAGAGCCAGAAATATCCGGTTGCCGCCGACCGGTGCAAAGTAGAAAAAGCGGTTGTGACGCCAGCACCAAGCGACGGTATTGTTGCCGCGGGGGTGTAATGCCTTCATGTTGTAATGGGCAATCTGCGCCATGTAAATTTTCCGGCCGGTCAGATTATGCAGGGTGCGGGCAAATTCTTCGGCAGAAAAGAACAGGTTTTTTCTTTTGTCCTGATAAATAAGGATGCCGTCGGGCGTTTTTTCCTTATTCAGCGGATTCAGCCAGAGATAATTTTTCTCCAGACAGAAGGTTTTGAGTCTTTTTAAAAGCGTTTTCATAACAATAAGTTTTTAAAATACCGGTTTGAAATACAATGCCGAGGCCATAATCAGTACAGCGATGACAATGGCTGCAATATACCAGCCGAAATTTGTTTCAGCGTTAAGTCCTTCGTCGCAAGACGACTGCGGAGCAGGGCTTTGCGGAGACATTTCGTCGGGAGCCTTGCCAGTTGTCTGTTCAAGCCTTTGGGAATTTTTTGTTTTCATTTTTCAAATGTATTTTTAGTGAGACATATACGTAGAGAATATTTAATAAAATAAAACAAGGCCAATATGCGCGGTTTTTGTCTAAATGTCAATGCCGGTTGACAATGTTGGGCAGATGTATTTTACTGTAAGTGTTTTTGAGGAAAGAAAAGAGATGAAAGCAACGGTTTTAGCCATTGGCAAATGTAAGAAAAATTCTCCGGAGGCGATGATTATCGACGAATATGTCAAGCGTTCCGGCTGGGATGTGGTTTTCAAGGAAAAGGACAATACGTCTCAGGAAGAGGAGGCAAAGTTTTTGCAGGCAAATATTTCGCCGGGGGCAAAAGTCATTGTTTTGGACGAACGCGGCGAGAATATGAAAAGCCTTGCGCTGGCGGCCAAAATTGAAAGCTGGATGTTGAACGGCTGTTCGGAAGTCTGCTTTCTTATCGGCGGTGCGGACGGTCATCTCCAATCGACCCGGGATCGGGCGGATTTGCTGCTCTCTTTCGGAAAGCTCACGTTGCCGCATATGCTGATGAGGGCTGTTTTAACCGAACAGATTTATCGGGTACAGACAATTATTAATCATCATCCGTATCATCGTGAATGAGAATAATCAATCGAAAAAGCATCGTTCATTTAGCGGCTGAGAAACAGTAAAAAATTTGTGTCTAGCCCCTCTTTTGAGGGGCATTTAATTTGCCAAAAATAAAAGAAGATTCAAGAATTGTTGACTTTTGTTGCAATCCGCGCTATATTATCCCTAGGTGTGGATGTTATGCCGCGGCGGAAGGCCGCCTGCGGGTATGTGCAGATATATGAGGATATGCGCGGAGACTACCCGTCTTCCGTTTTTGCTGTCCCCGTTTCGTCTTATCTTGCCTGTCTTTCCCATATCTCCTCACCTGTCTGCCCACTGCGGGCTTTGGTCAACATTTGTCGTGAGGTGATACTATGAAGAAATCCGTTTTAATGTTCTCTTTGCTCTCCGGAACTGCGCTTATGTTCCCCAAGCTAACTATTGCCTCCGGCATTTTACCGACACACACAGGCACACCCGAACCAAAGCCCGCCTTTCAGTTTGAACAACTTGACAAGGCCTATAAGACCGCCGG